>Ga0307978_1002546_pt1 | contig 12855 bp, 9 predicted proteins | sample OrgLakmetage1056_FD_203151 | JGI IMG/M metagenome (GOLD analysis project Ga0307978, IMG submission 203151) | Saline water microbial communities from Organic Lake, Antarctica - #1056 | ecosystem: Environmental > Aquatic > Non-marine Saline and Alkaline > Saline | place: Antarctica: Organic Lake...
ATAGCTCCTCTTTGGGTTTGGAGCGTTTGTCCTTGAGCAACGAGGTAAGGTCGAAGTGTCCATTACTCGTAGACAATCCTATTATTGTAAATGTTCTATAGATCGATCCTCCAACTCTATCTAGATGAGCCCATCCATGATTCGGGGGAGAAAAGGCGGATGTAGTGGAAATAGAGCTTCGCAGAAATATGAGCCCCAGATATAAAACGATTCTTTGGCTTGTTTTCATAGCTGCAACCTTGGTGTGCAGTCAGTCGCGTCTTCAATTCTGGTTGGGATAGTGGTGATATTGGTGTTGGTTTGTTTCTCATTATCTTTCATTCATCATTCATTATCCATTGGTCAGTGTCACACTTTCAACTTACTAAGTTGTGCTGGCGAGTATACGATATGATGGTAGCTTTACCATAGGAAAAGGAGCGAAAGGCTCTTTTCATTTGACATAAATGGGCGCGCGCTCCTTGTCCATTAAAGGTAAAGGGCATTGTTATTACTTATTACCTACAATACCGGTAGGTGGATTAGTTCATTGATGTTCGCCTTTGACAGAGTTAATCATGGATTCATATGACTTATAAAATGCAAAGCCCAATGGTGCTATCTTTATAGCGGGGATTGTCTCGCTCTAGTGTTAAAATTGAAGTTGCGCTTCAAGCTAGTTAGCCAGTCTGACGAATGATCGCCTCGATTAATTGTTGGGACAGGATATGCGCTCATTTCTATCTGCACACTGTCTCCACGGTGAAGCTCTCTTCTATGTTTGCCATCAAATGCAACTGCTGCATCAGATCTAGCATCATCTGGCACGTAACATCGCAGTACTACGTGGTCTGGGAACACCATGGATCGAAACGATAAAACATGGGGGCAGATTGGGGTTACTAAAATTGCAGGAACGGCGGGATGAACCACCGACCCTCCGGCAGCCATACTGTATGCAGTACTTCCCGTTGGTCTATAAAATAAACAATTGAGCTCGCAATAAATCAAAAGGATCGAGAAATTCAACCGATGTAACGTGAACTTACGTTGAAAATATGACTCCATCAGCTTGCACAGTTGTGAGATGCACATCATCACAAAAACATTCTAGAGCTGCTAGATATGGACTGCTCCCTCTATCAATGACTACTTCGTTAAGTACACTGAAGCGAGCTCTAACAACGCCCTCCCGATTTACCACACAGCAATCAAGCCGCATGCGCATTGAAAGGCATATTAAATTGTTGGCTCCAAACTTCACCTTTGGCCTCTTTTGCCTACCATTGTCGACATCTAATTTTTCAATACTTTTTTCGCCGCCGGTGCGGGTAGGTAGCTTGGGCATTGGTTCCTCTAACCAAGCATTATCATTTCCGCTGCTACTACGAAACGCATTATCTTTCGTGCTGTCTAATCCCAAACTTATGCGAATGGCATCAACCATTTCACAACGAGAAAATGGTGTCAAGAATCCAAGACTGCCTCCTGCAACACATAAGATAGGAGGACATGGTCCAGAAAAGAGACTGCTTGCATACATTAACAATCCATCACCACCCAATGTGCAAACTAAATCAGGATGATCATTCATCTCATACTCCTCTTCATCATCATTCATACTTGAGCAAAAGCTATATTGAGTGGAATCGATTGGTAAATGATTACCCCCAAAGCCAGGAACCGCTTTTGGATCAAACAAGAGAATTTTATTGTTGTCGACACTGTAGTAATGGGAAAGTTTGGCTGCGACATCTGGGTGCAACATAATGTTTACATCATCTTCAGCGGCCAGTTCTTTAACCACCTTCGTTGTGAAATAGAAGGAAAGCTTGTGAATTTATCATTCTAACCAGCATGGCGCATCACACACTATAAAGATCGAAACTTACATCCGCGGCGACCTTCAACAATTCATCATCGTTTCTCTTTACCAAAATTAATACCCTCGGCGTCGGTTTAGGCGCATTTTCGTTTGACCATTGATACGCAACTTGTCCTGTTGCAGGGTGTTCAAATTTAATTTCGTTGTGTTGACCGACTACTTTTTCTCGCAATTCTTCAACATAACAATCATCCCTGCTACACCAAGATAAATTCAGTCTTCGTCTTTTCAATTCAATTTTTGCCCCATTTGAAGTTTCTTCCATTTTTGCTCCTTGTGGCGAAATGAGTGATTTTGATGAGGTACCATCTGCACTTTTCTTATCACTTTTTGCTGAACAGCACAGCGTATGTTGGCGTGAAAGAGACGCGAGATGAACAGCCGGGCTTACTTGAAAACAATTAGAAACCTGTGTGCCGAAAAGTCCCAGCAGTAGCAAGGCTTGCCTAAGATGAGCAGAGTGCGACCCATTCCTTTCAATATTCTTTCTCATCTTTATTTTCATTGTCAAGCTTTCTGGAATCTAAAGTTTTGTTTCGGTGCTGCTGAGACAACTTGGTTGTGGGTGACGGGCTGATTTGATGGATGATGTATGATGGGTGATCTGGGTAGATCTGGGTTATGTGTGATACCTACTACCTACGACGGTGTATGATGGATGATGGATTGTCGCTTGGATGGATGATGAATGATGGATGATGATTGATGATGGGCAATTGGCGTCTCGTGACAGATTCGAAAAGAAGACATGTGACAAGAGGTGACAAGACGCCTTTGGATAGCACCCCCTCTTTTCCGGGTCTCCTACATAAGTACTTGTGGCCTAGAGTTGTGGCCTGCATCCTTCTTTCCTCAACTATTCTAAATAGGAAGAGGTCTAAACGGCAAATCAAGGGGAGGGGAGAAATAATACTGTATTGCGAGATCCCAACAAGATGAAATGCTAAATAATGATGAACAAATATTGTGCCAGCACTTATTCTTTCTTTGCTATTTAGAGGCTTTCTTACTATTCTGTTTTTTTAATTTAACAACCACCAATTTTTCGGCCGCCTGTTACACACTGAAAATGGACAGCACTTTAAATGTCTCTTGCTTTTAACTGCAGAATTTTGCTAAAAATAAAGTCTCTCGCGACGCCTCCAAACATGAGGTGCATAATAGTATCTTGATGTCCCGTAGATTTCAAATAGTGCGTTTCAACATTATCATACCCCCAGTTCTGTAGTATATTCGCAGCTCTTTTTGCAGAAGAAAATGGTACAACATCGTCGTTCACGCCATGGATCAAAAGCATATCTGGCAGTTTGAGATATTTGCTCCTCTTTGTTGACATAGCTGCCAAGCGCACCGCTGGTGAATGCAGGTCAAAAGAATCCATAGTGTATCCACATCCTGGCTTCATTGGAGATATTTCTTCAACTCCTCTACCAGACTCGAGGTCAAAGTGTTCGTTGATTGAATATACTCCAGACAGCCCAATAACTTGATCAAAGTTTATTCCTAATTCTTTTGAATTGACATCCTTTATTTTCGACCAGCGTTCAATTTGCTGGGCAAGTTTTAGTATTGCAATATGAGCACCTGAGCTGTGGCCCAGAAGGATTGTCCCTGTCCATTCATTTTTAGCCAGCGCCAGCGGCTTACTACACAATGTGGGGTTATTTAAGGCGATTTCTTTTGACGCAGCTTCGAGATCGTTGACCTGTGATTGAATGTTGCCATCAGGATATGTTCGATATCCAACAATAGCTACAGCCATATTGGCCTCAAGGAATGGTTTGGCAATGAGTCTATACATCCATGGCTTGCCGGAACCCCACGCACCACCATGCTTTCAAAAATCATAAAAGAACATCGCCATGAGTAATGAAATATGAATGTTTTTACCAAAGAGTAAACCTCGTATTAGCAACGTACCACAAAAAATATTAAACCACGGCGTTTTGTATCATCTCGAGGAAGAAATAAATCAATGATTTGAGATGAATGCTCTCCATACTGGATGTGAGTTTTCCTTAAAGTCAAATCAGCGAATGTTGGTATCGCCTTGGGATAGCTCTTGAGAATTATAGGAATCGACGCCACCAATAACGAATCAGCAATAGTACGACCGAGTCCACTATCTCGGAGAAAATTCAGAGAAGCGGGTTTCAAACCTAGGCTTGCGCTGAACTCTTCTTGTTTTACCGATTCTGGAATATCGATCATAGAAACAATAGAACCATTCTCAAAGCAGAAAAAAGAACATCCTCTACTGAATCTCTGCCTTTGTCCATCAATAGCCACAACCCATCGACATGCAGTAAATGTTATCCCATTCGCAGAGGTTGGGGCTACAATGTCTTCGAGCTCGATACTTGCACTATCGGGCAGCATTTTTAAACTTTGAGAGAAAGACTCACAGTCTTTGCTCGCCCACTTATCCATCCCAAAGCTTTTCAGGGAACTATCATCAGAAATATTGTGATGGACTTCTTCCAGTGATTTCTTGTTTCTTGCATCAAAGAACCTTTGCATTGTTTCCGATGGTCCTTCAGTAGCATCCCGAAAAAAAGCCTTTGTTCCAACTTCGATTATGGGGGTCTTCATTTTTGTAATATCCTCTGCTCTCCAAGAGGCTATATCAAAGTTCGCACCGTCTTTGACATCGAAGACTTGTGTTATTTTTGCTTTGTGAACTGTGTAGATACTTATACCAAAGCCCGAAATCGATCTTGTAGCATTATTATCATTGTCGTATTCATAACATACTGCTACCTTGATGTCGTCAGGACATAACGTATCCGAAGCAATTGATGCAAACTTCACGTGCATTGACAAATGTGTCCCATTTACGTGAAATAATCGAGGCATCGCGTTCTGTAGAGCTTCTTTCCCCAATATAGGCAGATAGAACGATGTATCAATGACTTCTATCGTATCGGCAAAATAAGTATCGACGATAGATTGATAAGAATCAATGTTCCCATACTCCGCGGTGGTATTTGAAACCTTGTTGTGAGTGTCAATAAAGGACATGACTAGATTTCTTGATGCAACCTCTTCTTTTGAAATGCATGCGGTTGATGTACAGCAATCAGCATTGTTGAGATATGCGGTGGCAGTACCACGAAAGTTTTGCGTAGGGATTTGTGATGAGTGAAGCACAATCTTTGAGTTGCAAAGACGTTGTGAGAATTCAGCGTGCCTGTTATGAGAATTGAATTGTTTTCTTCTCGTTTCCTGCATTAACGCGTTCCTTCGATGTTTTGCTGGTAGGCTGACAAAAGAACAAGCTCCGAAAGAAATCGTCATTGCTATTGGTAGTAGACAATACACAAAGAGGATGCGTCCTAAAGGCTCCTTCATATTGAACCTTCAAACGTGGATAAACAAGATGTAGCAAAAAAGGAGTGTTATTATTAGGTCGCTTCGCTGGTGTAGGCGAGTAGCGAGTAGGTGGTCGACGGGCATCTGGACGGGTGCTCTCGTAGAACTCAGAACAATTGCTTGAAGATTTTGTTGGCTCATTCTTCATTCTTCATTCGAAGGTCGGTCGTCGGTCGGCACAACAGTCGTCGGCGGTGTGCTCACTCGCTCGGTCCAGCTCGGTCGGTAAGATCAAAAGGTTTCCTTGCTTGCTGTCGCATGTGCAAAAGGGTCCCAGCCGGGATTTGAACCCGGGACCACGTCCACCCTAAAGACGTATCATACCCCTAGACCACTGGGACTTTGTTATTGATTGATCGATATTACGCAATAAAATCAAATAATTATGATTACTCCAGATCAGGATTTGCACATTCAAGAAATAAAAGGAAATAAAGCAACCACAGTTGATTTGTTGTTATCTACAGCAGTGTCCTTGTATCAATATCATGTTCTGTATAGGTATGCCTTGTTCCAGGCTCAACTTTTGATCATTTTGAGTATCAGAGAGACGCAGTATTTTCGGCTTTTGTGTAGACAGATTATATATTACAGTCATTAATAGTAAATTTGTGTTGCTCTAATGTTGATCATCTTTAATTCTACTTATTGCTAGCTATCTTACTGTTTTCTTTCGCATCAAGATGTTACTTCATGATAGTGCAGGTACACGTGGGGACTACCTAGTATCACAATTTACAAAATCAGAAACCATCCTAGCGTCTCCTTCTCGTCTCCTTCTCGTCTCCTTCAGCAATCGCATAAATTTACGATGATTTGCTATCTATCTCTTCCTGGTACTCCAAGAACATTTTCTCCAGAGCCGGCATGATTTTATCTGCTTCGTCCTCTGATAGCAAGATGCACTTATGCTGATTCTCATCTTCTGACGCTTTTCCAACAAGAAGGACTGGGTCCAAGAGCCTCACCAAAACGTATTCAACGTCTTCTTCTTCAAATGATAGTAAGATTTCTACTTCCTCTTCCTCGTCACTCACATCGTCATCTTCATTGTCTTCGTCATCCTCCTCTTCGTCATCCTCCTCTTCTAGTTCTCCTACCAAGGTCAAAGTCTGCGGTGTTCTCTCAAGAACAAGTTCCTCTCCAAACTCATCTTCTACAATACTAGCACATAAGGGGAAAATCTTATCCATCATCGGATCATCTAGATCAATAGGAACCAAATTATCTCCTTTGTCAAAATAGCACAAAGATACAGAAGTGTCACAAGGGTTACCAATGGTGTATTCGATTCCGTCTACAATCGCGATGGAGTCAGCGTAGCACTCGATGAAACCATTACTTGTCGGATCCAGAAATGGAATCGATGTGTCATCGTCATCTGGAACTTTGTGAATTGTGTTTTGGTATAATCTAGATGGTGGTTGGATGTGTGTTGATCTGAAAGCAACCGGTGTTGTAAATGCTTGAATCTGAGCAAGGATAGATATGAGAGCTATCGCTATTAAAAGGAGCTGGGAATTCGTCATAATTGCAGGAGGTAGTTCTTGGAGAAGTTAGGCTTGCCGTTGTTGTAATTGCTTTGAACTCAATGTTTCTACCAGGATTGGATAGGTTCGTATTGTTATTGAAAACGAATGGTGTTGGTGGGGTTGATTTTTGATGTCAAATAATGGCAAAAGCAAGAAGATCGTAGTTGAGTGACTTTGAAGATGGCGCGCAATAACCACAGCCACTCAACTTTTTCTTGAAAGCTGATGAAAACAACTGCAGCATCGCAGCATCACATCATTGCACCGAAGTATGCATGCTGCCTCTACCGTACGATGTACTATTACAAAAGTTTAACAACACAAAATGTTAGTTAGGTGGTAAGTCAACTTGGGATACATGAGATTGCCTAAATAGGGAATGATTATAGCAAGAACACCCAGAGTAGTCGAGCATTTATTTATATTTGCAACCTACAACTTATAAGAGCAATGTCGGGTCAAAATGACTTGAGGTTGCAAGGCTGCTGAAAATGTGTTTTGATAGGAAGAGTATGACCCCATTTTGATATCTTGAGGTCTTTCATTGAATGCTTTCCTTCGTGAATTATATCTAACGTTTTCCGCCTGCCTGCACTACTTTCAGGTGCTGACACCGGGAGTACTATTTTTGAATAATAATTGGCCATGTATGATCTCCATTCAGATGGGCTATTATTAGATTAGTTTGTTGATAAGGTCGCATGCCCTTTTATCACGTCTCCCAATTCTATTTTGGATGGTTCAATAAAATGGATCAGCATGAAATATGTGCATCCATATATTGATCCATTTCTACATGAAATAGATTAATGGTAAAGCATAGTACGAATAAGAAAGGAGAAGTCGTGAACATTTCCGAAAAGTTACAATGAACTTCATTGCGGGAAGAAAGGGAAGACTCAATGATCCAATTGGTCAAGATGTGCACAAAATTAAAAGCATTTGGCATGATGCTTTGCGCCACAACGAACCTCAGTGTAGAAGTGCTCTGTAACGTGTAACCAATATGATCAGACTACATTACAGTCTGCAAACATTAATATTAATCATTATTAAGGTCACTATATTATTATTGTGTACGTCTAATGGAGAGGCTCTGAAACGGGATGCTGAGCATTTGTCAATTTTCGCTTTCTACAGAAAGCTATGGTAGTAAAGGAACAATCCTTCCATTTTCCAACTTCTGGCTCGATTGGATCCACCCCATTCGCCACATAACTTGATGTGTTCCCATTCTGCAAGAAGTTAAACATATACATATAAGGGGAAGGATAAGAATCCAGAAACAGCACCTTCATGCATCATCACAGACTATCACAGAATAACTTCAATTCATGTCATAATAATTAATAATGTACTTGCTGAGAGGAGAAGGGCCTTGTTCTTGTCACTTTAGTTAAATTATGACCTGGAAATTCATGGCGCACCACTTTTACTCTAGAGTTCTCAGTGAAAGTAATAACGCGCACCTTATCCTATTTACTATATTGTTGACCTCACAAGACCACTCTGAAATTTACACAGCTCTTACAACAGCGAAGACTTGTTTCCTTTAAACGCTGATCACCAAACCTACATTTCAAAGATCGAAACTGTTCGATACACGGTGAGTATTCTCAAGAAAGATTTATAAGTCAATAGGCAATCTCTTCATTGTTTTGACTCATCACACATTCATTTTGATTCACAGAATTTATACAATATGAAGATTATGAACCAGTTCCTTTCAGTACTCTTGACCCTGAGTTGGGCACGAGCTCAAACCATCCTCGATCGGCGACGAGATTATAATGATCTATTCTCAAAGCACGTAAGACTTGCAGTACCAATAAAGTCACCTATTCAATCATCTCGGACCCTAGAAGAAGATATTTGGAAACAGGTTGGATTCGATATAGATGGCGAAGCCCCACATGATCAATCTGGTTTCTCCGTTGCTCTGTCTGATGACAAGTCCACATTGGTGATCGGTGCATTTTACAACGACGGCAATGGCGATGACGCAGGACATGTCAGGGTGTTCCACTACGATACACAAGTAAATGGTTGGGTACAAGTCGGAGCAGATTTAGACGGTGAAGCAGCAGGAGATCTTTTTGGAACTAGTGTTGCAGTATCTAGTGATGGAGCCACTGTTGCTGTTGGCGGTGTAGATCAGAATGACGGAGCCGGTCATGTTAGACTCTTTCAACGCCTAAATGGGAGTGATTGGAATCAAATAGGATCTGACATTGTCGGAGAAGCGGTCGGAGATAATTCTGGAAGGAGCATTTCCTTATCGGATGACGGAAATGTAGTGGCAATTGGTGCTCCCTTCAATGATTCGGATGCTGGCCAAGATGCAGGTCAAGTCCGAGTGTACTCCTATTCGCTGGAATCGCAATCATATGAACAACTTGGAGTAGATATTCATGGAGTAAATGCGCTGGATTCATTTGGTTTCGATGTTTCTTTGTCAGGAGATGGTAAAACGATTGCCATTGGGATGTATAGATTACTTGGAGTTGACGGAACGGGTTCTGGTTCTGTAAGTGTGTTTAAATATCAACCAGATAACAGTTGGGTTCAGACTGGTAACACCTTAGAAGGAGTAAACGAGGCAGATTCGTTCGGTGTGTCAGTGGCATTGTCCAAAGAAGGTGATGTGATTATTATTGGAGCTCCTTTTAGTGACGCCAATGGAAAGAATTCAGGAGTTGTTTCTATTTATCAACTATCAGACAACGTATGGACTCGCATTGGTAACCGTATTGGAGGCGAGACACCTGATGATGGAAGTGGTGTGAGCGTTGACATATCTGACGATGGAAATATTGTGGCGATCGGAGGATTTATGAATGATAGTGTAAACGGCAAGTACTCGGGACATGCGCGCGTCTACAAACGTGATCAAGATGATTGGACACTCGTTGGAGGCGATCTTGATGGCGAATCGTCCACAGACTTGTTTGGAAAAAGTGTTTCGATCTCTGGAGATGGGAATATGCTAGCAGTCGGAGGGCCCTGGAATGATGGTACAAATGGACAAATAGATACTGGCCATGTACGAGTCTTTAGTATTGATGTGAAAACCTTGCAACCAAGCATTTCACCAACACTATCACTGACTCATTCCTTACAACCAAGTACTTCACCAACAATGTTGCCCGAACCGAGTATTTTACCATCTGAGGAACCCTCTGTCCTCCAATCAAATGCACCATCTCTCCTAGTCTGCAAGAATGTTGCTTTAGGAAAGCCTACTAGCCAGAGCTCTACATACCAATATGGAGGATCAAATTCTTTGGCAGTAAGTTCTAGGGCAGTTGATGGTAATATTAGTGGATTATTCAACGATGGGTCAGTCACCCATACCGGCCGGAATGATGCCAATCCTTGGTGGAAGGTCAACCTTGAGCAATCTTACAATATTGACCAAATTGGAGTCTACCTCAGAACAGATTGCTGTATGGATAGATCGATTGGTTTCATTGTCCAAGTCCTCAATAATGGCGTGGTAACATTCAATTACACTCAAACAGGACAATTGTTATCTCCTACTGTGATAAAGGTAATCGGAGACGCAGGTGAGGTTGTAGTGGGCAATGAAGTTAAAATCAGCCAATCTGTAGTAGCGCATTTGTCGCTTGCTGAGGTACAAGTTTGTGCTGAACCGAGTCTCCTACCGTCTGACGAGCCCTCACTATTACCATCAGATGAACCTACGGTGGTCAGTTCTATGTATCCCAGCGGCAGCTCATCACCTTCTTTAGCTCCGAGCTCATTTCCTTCCAATGTACCATCTGATCTGCCTACTTCGAGCGTTAAATCATCTTCAACGCCTAGTTCACCAACAATGTTGCCCTCTCTCTCTACTCCCCCGAGCATATCATCGATGCCAAGTCAAGATAACAATTTGCTCAGAAATGGGGTTTGGGGTCAATACGGACCATCCTTTGAGAGCAACCAGGTAACAAACACAGTTTCGATATCTACCGACGGAGACTTCATTGCTATTGGGGCTCCCTCGTATGCGTGTGAAGCAGGGCCTAAATGCGGGAAAGTGGAAATTTATTCTATTATTGAACAAACTTCAGTTTTACTTGGAAGCGCCATCATCGGGAACAGTGCGAATCTCAACTTTGGAAAGAGTCTAGAGTTGTCCAGCAATGGAAAAGCTATAATAATTGGAAGCATTTATGGTCCTACAAGAATATTTGAATTCGATGGCGAGACTTGGCAGCAGCTGGGTATGGATATTGAAGGTGAGGCTGTCGATGACTTATCGGGTATCAGTGTGTCTATTGCTGGAGATGGTGATACATCTGGCGTCACACATCCTTACAAATATATCATTGGTATTGGTGCTCCTTATAATGATGACTCGGGTGAGAACGCTGGACATGTACGCATATTTGGATTTGGTTCTATAGAAACTTGGGTACAAATTACTGATGACATTAATGGTGCCAATCCCTCGGATCTGTTTGGAATGGTTCTTGCATTATCACGGAGTGGTGACACAATTGCTCTAAGTAGTGCATCATTTTCTTCACCTTCCAATGTCAAAGTATATAGAAGAAACGACAGTGATGCATGGAAACAGATCGGACAAGATATTGTGAGTAATGATCTCATCGACCTTTTTGGCAATGCGCTGAGCCTTTCTACAAATGGAAACATTTTAGCTGTGGGGGCACCGTATGCTGACGAGGCAGCCTCGAATTCGGGATCTACCAAAGTGTTTCAGTTTGAAAATGAATTGTGGACCCAGCTAGGACAAACCATTTTCGAGGAACCAGAAGAGCAGTCCGGCTCTAGTGTATCTTTATCAGAGGATGGCCTAGTTATTGCCATTGGATCGGCACAACCACAAGCGATGAAAATTTACCAACTTCTTGAAGGAAACTGGATTCAAATACATGATACCATCAATGGTTTTGAAGAAGTTTCTTTAGCAGGTGATGGAAGTCGTATAGTAGGAAGTGGGCTCGGTGCTGTACAAATCTACGAGTTGAAACTTCCATCTGCTACCCCTAGCACTACGCCATCGAATGTTAAATCTCGTAGTCCGAGTACTGCCCCTTCATTGTCGTCGTTACCAAGTAGCCTTCAATCGTCAGCACCAAGCCTCAAAGCAAGTGACAAACCAACTTATAGCGCAGAGCCGTCAAAAGCGACAAGTTCTTTTCCTTCGAATTTTCCAAGCGCATTGCCATCTTTTTCTCCAAGTATTTCAGTAATGCCATCGGAATCGCAGATGCCAACACACGTTCAAAGCACGATTCCAAGTAGTAGTCCTACAGTCTCTATTAGTCCTTCTGAATTTCCAAGCTTCACAACTCTACCAAGTATTAGTCCTTCTCAATCTGTAGCTCCTTCAAAGGAATCGGATAGAGAATCGAAACTGGATGTTTGGTCTCAAGTTGGCGATGCCATTTTTGGACTTGGTGACGGTGACAACTTAGGGGAAAGCATTTCTCTCTCAAATGAAGGAGATTGTATAGCAATCGGTTCACCAACAAGTGATTTAGATGCTGACAGAGCTGGAAATGTTCGTGTGTTTGAGAAGGCAGCAACTGGCGCGTGGCAGCAACGAGGAAACATTTTGACAGGCATGAACAGCAATGCAAGATTTGGATCGAGCGTTGATGTTTCAAATGCTTGCCAAACTCTTGCAATTGGGGCAATTCTTCAGTTCGATACGAATTCCAATAATAGATTTGGCTCTGTGACTCTATATCATCTCGTTGATGATAAGTGGGCGCAGAAAGGAGACAGCATTTTTGGATCAAATTTCAACGATCAAACTGGCCTTAGCGTTTCCCTTTCTAGCAATGGAAACAGAGTTGTTGTGTCATCTCCATTTGCAGACGATGAAATCAATGGCCTTCGAAATAGTGGAAAGGTGCAAATCTACGAGTTCTTGGAGAATGATGATAAGTTAGTTCAAGTTGGACAGGACCTTCGTGGAAATGCCACTAAAGATTTTTTTGGTTTTAGTGCCGCTTTATCTAGCACTGGTGACATTATCGGTATTGGTAGCAAGGGCGCTGGTTCGTTGACCAACGTGAGCAATGGTTGTGTAGATGTATTTCAGCTCACAGG
>Ga0307978_1002554_pt1 | contig 12815 bp, 16 predicted proteins | sample OrgLakmetage1056_FD_203151 | JGI IMG/M metagenome (GOLD analysis project Ga0307978, IMG submission 203151) | Saline water microbial communities from Organic Lake, Antarctica - #1056 | ecosystem: Environmental > Aquatic > Non-marine Saline and Alkaline > Saline | place: Antarctica: Organic Lake...
TCTATTTGGAACTACCAAAATAGGTCACAATTCAAAGGAAGGAACCTCTTGACATCTTTCTCAAGATCTCAACGTTATTTCTTCTCACAAATCATCTTTTGTCCACCGACTCCTCATTCGCTCCCACTCCGGCTTGGTCATGGGACCAAATTTCTTCTTTGGCAATCTCATGGCTTTATTTTGATCCACTCTCTTCATTTGATTTAATAAAGATTGAGTTTTCTTTGTATATAGAGTTAATCCTGCACTTGATCCGAGTATGATCAATCCCAGACCTATTTGCAGTGGTGTTGCTCCACCTGTGTCAGATGCAGTAATGGGCGCGGTGTTGCCATTTGTGGCTTGCTGGGAATTGCTGTCGGTTGTCATTTTCAAAATGTCAATCGTATTGATGTTTTTGCGTGTGTTTGTTGAAGTTGTGTGTTCGGTGCTGTTAGCTGTTAGTTGCCTTTCGAGTTTTGTTATCATTCAATTCAATTCCATCTTGAATCTTCAGAATGCAGTCTCTATTCTTGAAGAACCCTAAAGTACCTAGGAGCCGTCGTGTATCTCCATTTCCTTTTTTTGTCGGATCAGTCAAGGCACCCCTGACTGACCCCCCCCCACCATGATGCGCCACATAAGCTTTTAGCCATTTGCTTGGCACGATCGGTCGTCACTTTCTCCTTTTCTTTTTGTCGGACAACCAACGAGCCAGAAGGCGAAAGAAGTCTTCCCAGCGATTCGACAGACGACATCTAGACATGCACAATAGAAACAGGTGCATTCGAATCATAAAAAGAATAATCGGTCCTGCATCCGAAGAACATCATGTCGGCACAACAAATTCTGCATATTGCAGGTTGGCAGTCATGTAAGTAATCAAAAGAGGCAAAATAATGACTTCCAATACCTATCAAACTGTATCTAGCAACAAGGCCAGCCACTCGAAAGAAGGATCGATGCTTCATTTCACTGAGCTCATCCATCCATCCGTCATTTGTCACGACGACCCTTTCCTGTTCTGCACACTACTTACACTCTAATACAATAATCATCCCTTTTCTCATCCGCCTTCTTCACATTCTCACCATTCACAGGCGGATTTTATCAACGTGCATCTGGAGCCCTCGGCGCTCTCTCTCTCCTCTTCCCCACTCGTCTCAAGGTAGTCGATCACTCCTTCTCCTCCCGAGACGAATACCGTTCCTGGCTCATTGACGGAAATTTCCGTGAAGGACTTAACGATCCTCGTGCGCACTCTCATACCTCTTCACCATTTTGTTGGGTATCCAAACGTGCCACTGCTAAACCTCTTGCTAAAGATATTACAGGTTTCATCGGTGGGTGCGATGACACCCTTGATTTCTGTAGAAAACTATGCAATCCCAAAGATACCGACGATGGAGAAGTGGCTACCATGGTGGATGATGGATTTCAGAGCGATCATGAGTATGACTATGATCTGGTCGTTATTGGTGGTGGTAGTGGAGGTTTAGCCACCAGTAAAGAGGCAGTGAAACAGGGAGCGAAGAAAGTTGCTGTGCTTGATTTTGTCAAGCCTAGCCCAGCCGGAACTAATTGGGGTCTTGGTGGAACCTGTGTCAATGTTGGTAAGTCCAGAGAATTATTAGTGATACAGTGATACCATCGGTGGATATCTTTCCCCTTTTCTTTGTTTTTCTCATGCATTCGTTTGATCTAATTTTCATGTTACTTCATCATTACAGGATGCATTCCAAAGAAGCTCATGCACAATGCAGCTCTCATCAAAGAGGCTATTGACAAGGATTCTGTTGCCTTTGGTGTATCATCTGGTGATTCCACCTCTCACTCGTGGGAAGGTATGAGGCAGAATATCCAAAACCATATTCGCGGTCTGAATTTCAAGTACCGTGTCAATCTTCGTGAAAATGGGGTGACATACCTCAATAAACTTGGAAAGTTCAAGGATGCACATACCCTAGAACTGACTGACAAGAAGGGCAATGTTTCTGTTATCACAGCTGCGAGAGTTGTGGTGGCGACAGGTGGACGTCCAACAAATCTCGAATGTGAAGGAGGAGAGCTTGCCATATCCTCAGATGATATCTTTGCATTGGAAAAGAGTCCTGGGAAAAGTCTCTGCGTGGGAGCAAGTTACATTTCTCTAGAATGTGCTGGTTTCCTTGCGGGTCTTGGAAATGATACCACTGTTGCTGTGAGGAGTATCCTCTTGCGCGGATTTGATCGTGAATGCGCAGATAAGATTGGAAGCTACATGGAAGATCATGGTGTCAAGTTCAAGCATGCGGTTGTCCCCAAAAAGTTGGAAAAGACTGATGGTGGTAGGATCCAGGTTACCTTCTCTGACGACACACAGGATATTTATGATACTGTTCTTGTTGCCATTGGACGATCAGCTGATACTGGAAAGCTTGGCCTGGAGAACGTAGGAATTGTTGCGAATCAGAAGAATGGAAAGATCCCCACAACTTTTGAACAAAGCGCTGCCCCTAACATTTACGCAATTGGAGATGTTATGGAAAACTGTCCTGAGCTTACTCCTGTTGCTATCCAGGCTGGAATTGCTCTGTCTCGTCGTCTTTTCGGTGGATCTACAGTAGCCATGGATTACAGGAATATTTGTACCACAGTTTTCACACCCATCGAGTATGGAACAGTCGGTTATTCTGAGGACGAAGCATTGGAGAAATTTGGTGCAGATCATATTGAGGTATACCACAAATCATTTATGCCGCTTGAATGGTCCATCTCCGAATCTCGGTCACATCACCAGGGCTTTACCAAGGTTATTGTAGACAAGAGTAATGACAAGGTTCTAGGAATTCATTTCCTTGGACCTTCTGCAGGTGAAGTCATGCAGGGTTATGGTACCGCTGTTAAGAAGGGTATCACATTCTCAGATCTTGAAGATACTGTTGGAATCCATCCAACTTCCGCAGAGGAAATTGTAACATTATCTGTTACGAAGAGCAGTGGCAAGGATGCTGTTGCTGGAGGATGCTGAGGTTAAGCCCTTCGAGATACTGTGTGAATTGCTAATACCATAGCGTATCAGTAATTTGCCAGTCTTGAAGGGCGTCAACCCGTTCTATGAAATGGGTTTGATGAATTCGTGGAAGTGAATGGAAATCTATTCAAAAGCATGATGGATGTTGAGAAACATGTATGCTTTAGATCACAACACCATTCTCTTTTTGTCACTTAGAGGTCCTGAATGAAATCATATGAATGACAGAATGACTTTATCTCCAAAAAAGTTGTTCTTGAAAAATGTGATTAACACTCGTTTAAGTTCTAGTTTCAATAAAAATTAAAAAGAAATACTTCTTTACTTTCCCTTGTTCAACTTTTGTGTGCATTTGTATCATCACGCTTACCGAGTGTACGTTGATGGTTTGAGTCTCTCCATTCCTTGTCATGTTCACACAACTCACCATTTTTTCCAAAATCTTTGTCGAGCCATTGTAGATGATGCTCCACATAGTTATTATATTCTCTTTTCTGACCTGCATCTGAAGATTGCAACAAATAATGTCCAGGTAAAAGGTGCATATGATCATTTGATCGCTCAAATTGGCTTGTAATATACCACCTCTCTTTCAGCTTTACAATTCGTTCATTTGCCAAGACAAAACCCATAATCTGCACTTCCTTATAAAGCTCCATCATTTTTCGTGGACGTGACGTTGGAGGCTGTAAATATAAACTTTGACACTGCAGATCATCCAGATAACGAGTCTTGCCATTGGAATGATCTTCATTATTAGACCTTGGACTTTGCAAAATTGAAAGCATAGTATCCACACCCACTCCAGCAATACAAATCGAATCTGCTTCCCCTGCATCCAGAGGAGCCAAACCGTCCCCAAAGCGAAACTCGACTGGAAGCGATGAATTAAATCGTGTTATATCGCCATTGTCATCATTTGTGTTACCATCAAGCTCATACCTTTCCAAAACGTCCTTGACTTTGGTATAAAACGCCATGGCTCCATTCTGTAATGCTCGTTCCGACACATCAATTCCAATCACTTGATCAAATTCCCGTGAAGAAGCGAGTGCAATTGATAGCAATCCATGATCACATCCAATATCAGCAATGGATCTCTGCACGCTAAATTCATTGGCATTAGATGTCGCAAGTTCGACAATGTGAGCTAGTCTCTTCCATGTTTTATTTCGTTGGGCGAGCAATGTCACTGCTTGCTGGGCAGCTTCATAACCTTTGTTGCAACTCTCGTCTTCTAGAAGGACATTATCCATTTCATGATTGGCGGTTTGATGCAGTGTTGCCATCGTGCTCTGTCTAAGCTGATGCTTAAGGGAAGTATTCTTTGACTTATGTTGATGACTTCGTTTCACAGAAAATTGTCTGTTCACAATGGGACTTGGATAAATAGGCATATAAGCCAGCATCATGGGTGACATGTGCCAGTGAGATATCCTACCAGTTGTCTTGCAAAAACGCAATTTCATCTTTGAGGAGGATGATGCAGCCCTCACGAATCTCGTTCCAACTAGTGTCATGAGAGCCATACTTAAACAAATATTCAATGTGGACGTTCGTCTCAGCTGGCGCATGTTATGAATATCAAGGGTTCAGTTGGAAGATCAATAATCAACATAACAAATGAAAATAAAAAATAATGAAATGGAATCTGGAAATGACCTCTTCTCTCATTTTTGCTGGTTGCCGGGGGGGGTAGCTCTATGTACCTCTAGAGTAAAGTCTAGTAGCCGACATTAATTCGTATAGGTTTTGAGTCCTGTCTCTCAATGCCATTCAAAAAAGCGGCACAGCAACGCAAGAGACCCCACCCAAATAAATAACAAAAGAACATATTATTAACATACGTACATCAGTAGCCAATAACTAAGCTCTTGCCGACACATCTACTATTAGACAAACATTCCTCAGGCTTGAATATCAAATCATACCATGAATTCAGCATCGAATACAATTGGCAAGGGAACTGCAACACCTGACGCCATGAATCAGACAATACACACATTGTTGACAAAAGACAATCCACAAACAACATCAAGACAAATTTCATCACTCTACACTCAATCCATCCAATCCCTTCCCGAACAACGCAAAAAAGAAACAATTTTCACAGGAATACCTCCCCATTTTAAATATATGCCGTACCCACTCCCTTGGCGTGCTGTCGCTGGACCCGATCAGCTTCCACCGGACTTTGAATGGATCACCAGTTCCTGCGCTGGCAAAGCCATCGTCGGTACACTCGGTGGGGCAGCCTGTGGTCTAGTCATGGGAGTCTTCTTGGGTGCCATGTCAGATATGACCCCGCCCGTTACAATCTTAAATGGGAAGGAAGTTCCACAAGCCCCGCTGAGGGAACAGATGCGTACGACGCTCCGTGCGACGGGAGAGAAGAGTTTGTATTGGGCAAGGAATTTTGCATTCATTACGGGAGTTTTTGGAGCGAGTGATTGTTTAGTCGAAAAGTTTAGGGGTAAGCATGATGTATGGAATGAGGTTCTCTCGGGATGCGTTACAGGTGCAGCAATGCAGGCGAAGCAGGGGCCGCAGGCTGCTGCAATTGGATGTGGTGGCTTTGCAGTATTTTCATTAGTGATTGATAAGGTTATGCATTAGAAAAGAGTTCGGTGATATTTTTTTGATCTAGCCAGCGATGATGGGTAGAGACTCTGTGTGTTATTATTAATCTTTATTGTCGATACATTATTATAAAGCTGCACCAGTACTTAATTACAATATTTTTAGGAATTTTGATTTCTTATATATAATAATCAAAAACTCATAAATACTATTGCGCAGGTTCCGCACCTGCATCCGCGATACACAAACTACTCCCACTTCGAATTTCAAAAGACATCTCAAAGGCTGCTAAAGAAACATAAGCTGACCATGGCTGACATTCGAATCGAACAAGGAAAAGTTCGCATTTACTCTGCGGCAGATCGAAAGCATTGCGAAGACATTGCGAACGAAACAAGGGCATTTTTTCATAGTAAGAAATCTCGGAGTCTTGGATATTCTACCATCAGTGTCCCTAACCCATTTTCCTAAATTTGAATCTTTTTGTTTGTACTTTATAACCACGCATTTCAAGCATTGAAAGAACTACGCGATGTCATGAGCAGGATGACGAGACAGGCTGAAGCTGCCAAACAAGGAATCGACGAAGAGAAAAAAGCAGTTGTTGGCATTCGTAACATTAGAGAAATCGAGTATGAAGACGGAGAAGCAAAGAAATTGGAGATGAAAGATGAGATTGAAGGCAAGAAATCTGAATTGGATGGATTGCAAAAGGAGCACGATTCCTTGAAAAATATGTTGCAATCGCAACGATCAAAAATGGACAAAATATCACTGAATTCAAGTTAATGTTAGGATTCATTGCAAAGTGATTACAGCTGATCGAAGTGGCCAAACTATTTACATTTCCATCGTGTCGATATTACACTTGCATGATTTCATGAGCATCACCTTGTATTTTAAAATAGTTGAGAAATTTTAAATCATTCAAAACTCTAACCGTCACGGATAATGGAGGCCAGAACCAATCATTACCACCCTCCTTCTTCATCGAACCCACAACCCAGCACAACCTCCCAAACCAACCCCGCTGTGTCCTGTGTGACCTTTTGTGGATTATTGCATTGTACTTGTAACAAATATCCTTTGCTAAAGTCTAACTATCTACCAGCATGTCATCACTGAGAAACGCAGTGAAGCGTGTGACGCACAAGGAGAGGTCCCAGCCAAGAATCAGGGCCCATCTTGGTATACTCGAGAAAAAGAAGACTATCACAAAAAGCAAGATGTACTCACCAGTCTTCGTCGGAAAGCTGGCATGCGCAATCCAGACGAGTTTTATTTTGGAATGAAGAATTCGGAGATTAATCAAGGTCGTCATAGGAAGCTGGAACAGGCAAAGCAAAAGGAGAGAATCGCTGAAATTGGACATGCAGCTGTGAAACTAATGAAGAGTCAGGATTTGAGTTATGTCCGTATGCAAACCATGAAAGATTCGAGAAAGATTGAAAGAATGCAGGCCAGTTTGCATTATCTCGGTGATAATCCAATGACAATTGATGATGACGAAGATGTTGTAGATAAGAAGAGAAAGCATACTGTGTTTGTGGATAATCAAAGCAAAGCTGATAACTTTGATGTTGTCGAGCACTTTGATACAGTACCAGAACTTGCTGGAAGGTCTTTCAACCGTCCTAGGAAAGAAACACTATTAAAGATAGGCGGTAATGCAGATGGTTATTACGATGATAGTGACGGTGAACAACAACAGCCATCTGAAAAAGAGCTGAAGAAACGAAATCGCTTTACGAAAAAGCAAGCGAAAGTTGTTTCAAAAGCTAGAGCATCTGCTTATGCAGAGATGGAAGCAAGAACGAAGAGAGTGGAATTGTTGAAGAATGCCGAGGCTCATTTGGTAACAGAAAAAATTGTTGCTAGTAAAGGTAGGAAGCGAAAGATCAAGGAGGGTGAGAATGGGAAACCTGCAGTATACAAGTTCAGAAGACAGCGTGCACGATAATCCAAGCACTTTTCATGATGCCACCATCAATCAGACTATAAATAAGAGTTAGTTTTTAAAATTGGAATCCAAAAGAGAAATTACCTCCATTAGCTTTTGACAGTGGTAGACTCTCAATACTGGTTGTCTTGTGAAAGATGGAATCCAACTTGATCTTTTTGGGATTCGGACTGTTAAGATATTCGTCATTTGATTTACAGATATAGCAGAATGCAACTATAATATATCTTCTCCCTTGCACAACTGGATCACCTCCATGTAGGAGCTGGTCGCCCCTAAAACTCAACACCCCTCCTTTGCTTGGACGAACAGCTTTATTAATTGCTGAAATGTAGGTTCCACCTCCATCATATTCGCCATTTGAATTCAGTGCTATTGTTAAACTATGCGTGGACTGATCTCTATGCAAAGGTAAATACTTCTGACCTCCAGTTGCATCGTATCTTACAATGAAAGCATCATGAATAAGAATCTTTGCTCCGCCTTTGCCAACTTCAGCTTCGCCAAACTGCATAGCTAGCAAAGGTTGAAGGCGATCGCATAGGACTCGATTGAACCAATCTAGCAGCAGCGGGATTTCATGTATAGGGATATCAGTTGTCGGTACAGCATAATGACGCGATGTAGTCCAACCTCCTACCCTTGACTTCGCTGCTGATTCTGCCCATTCAACTGCCTTTGCGCATTCATCAGATGTAAAAATTGGATTTAGTGGATGTGTCAAAAAGCATTTCGATGGAATGAGTGTCAAAAAGGAATCACAAGTCAGCGACATCTTTCCGTTTGATTTATAGATAGTCTGCATTCCTTGGTTATAAGCTTCTTGTTTCTTGACGTGTAGCATAATTCCATCGTGGTAGGGACACTTTTCATAAGCTTGCTTCCACATTTCTTGAGCTTGCTTTAAGAGCCCTCGTTCAAGGACAGACGCACATCGCGCATGTAGCATATCCCCATTGTTTGGGTTAATTTTCAACCCTAATGTATATAGTTCATAGGCGACTTTAAAAGTTGAATGTTGCATTGCAAGATCTGCCATGTTCTTTATCTCGGTCCAATGAAAGCTATCATCATCGGGGCTATCTATCTCAGAATCACGTCCATGCACTTTAAACATGCTTCTATATTCCCAACGTCGTTCACATTTGCATCGTATGCATGAACATACAAAATTCTTTCCATAAATGTGCTTGAGCTGATTTTGCCGTCCTAATAGATCCGCAGAAAGGTCGTCGATTCTTGATATAGTAAGTTGTTGTCCTTCTTTTATATCTTGAAGGGCAACAAGAGCGATTTGTACTGGTGATACCCCCATGTGAGAAACACGCCCTTCGACAAATGCATTGGGGACACAAGAGTGCAGCGTTACTGTTTTGGGGCAGTATACAAAATACTTCCGTTGCAGACTTCGAATACTACTTCTCGTCTGTTGATCCAGCATAGAAGACAGCTCCTCGTCCATTGTTCCACTCTTGCTCACTAATTGTGCAAACCGACCTGCACTTCTCCACCGCAGAACCTTTTCTTGTGTTGGCGTGTCATCACTTTCTCTTATTGACTGTATATCAGGGAAGAGTTTAGAGAGAAGGTCAAATGCTGCTTTCAGGTTTTCGTCTGACAGGTTGAGTAAAGACTTCTCTATGTAGTGCGCGAGGGGGTGCATGATCTCAATCTCGTGCATGGAGTTTTGGCGAATAGAGTCGTAAATTGCTCCAAAGCTAGAAGCATCTAAGAGCTCGGAATTATTTGAAAGTTTGTCAGAAATGGTGATGTCATCTGATCGAAGAATAGCCCAACATTCTCGAACACGATCATCCATGTCATAATTATTATTGTCATTACCGCAGCACCGATCATAAATATCTGTGTCGAACTTTCCTTCTAAAAGCTTCCGGTATATGGACGCTGTCATATATAGAGCTAGATCATCGACATCCTTATTTCTCTTATTCCCCCAGATCCTACTGAAGAATTTCTTGATACAGCTTTTGTCAGGAAACAAATCGTCACCTCCATTCTCACACTTTTTCGAGCAGTAAAGCAAACACCCATCCTTCGCAGCCATGGTCGTTTCAGATAGAAATTCTGGCAACATATCCGCAGTTTGTGATTCTCCTATCTGATGAATTGGCAGAAGGGCACAGCCACAGGTTCTGCAGAAATCAATCCCAAATATAGGAGAGGTCTCCTTTTGCTTCAGAAGAGGCGATGATTGTAGCAGCTTACCATCCTTCAATAATTGAACAGCTTCTCCTTTTTTCGTATCTCTTGTAGCCTTCATTGTTCCGACGAACACTAAAATAAGCAGAAGGAAGTAGTAATGGTTCGTAATTACATTACGAGGGAATTGGGAAATGTTAAATGTTGATGTGGAAAGTGAATAGAGATTACTATTTACTATTTACTTCTGTACCTAGTTTTCGTCTATTGGTTTACTGGAATGATTTTATAATGGTTCAAAACCTATCTTTCCAGCTTTTGTAGTGCCGAGGAGAGGTCTCTCTAGAGACCTGCCCATTTCTAAGGAATAAGTGCTAAAAGTGCTTTCGCTTGCACGAGACTTGGACATGGGACATGGTTTCTTCTGCAGTCTGACAAGAGAAGTAAAAGTAGGAGGAGGAGTCGTCGACAATCTATTAACATTATTAGGCTTGCAAGACAATGTGGTTTTAGCGAAAACCATATAAGTCTACTTCCTTATTCTGATGAAAGTCTTTTATAAACACCTAGCGATGGGCAATCCTGGTCTTATCTGTGAGTGCAGATTCATCTAATTGAATACACCTAGGTACATCATCAAATTGGTATGGAAAGATATCAATTGTTCAGGATTGCACTGATATGCAATGTCTACAATTGTTGTAGAGAATACGAAGAATCAGATATTCTAAATTCTTTTTTCGGTCACTAATACATTTGATATTGTAAGGTACACTAATACGAAAGACGTATGTTTCACTTTTTATACTACTGTATTGCAGTGTAGGTATATATTACTTAGTGAAGGCAGGAAATAATCTCATCAGAAAACATCTCATATTTCATCTTCTAAACCATTGTTCCTTGATTCCTGTCACGACGGACCTAGATGTGCTATACTCTGTACTCTGTACCTCGTTCATGTCCAACCTACGTTCTACGTTCTCCATGAATTGATTAGATATAGTGTACCTGCATGTGCTGAAACATTCACCAGTTACATGGCTTTCAGGAACAACTCATCAAAAACGCCACCAGCTGCTGCTGCTATCAACAACACAACTATTAACCCAACGAATCCACCGGCAGCTTTCAAAACAACTCCCTTGTCCGTCTCAATCATCTCCTCTTCGCGCTCTGCAAGTTTATCGAGTCTTCCGCGCTTCGTACCAGCACGGGAAGAATCCCTCTTTGCTAAGAGCAGCAGCGTAGGGGCATGCTGCTTCGGGATGGAAGCACTTGGAACAAAGATACGCGTTCTGCAGCTAGAGGCCACAGGAGCAGCGGTTCGTCCTTGGAAAGTTGGCGTTATGAGAGCACTTGTGTAGTAGATCGCAGAAAGGAAAATAATTGTACGTGTTAACTGGCTTGCGAAAATATTCATGGTTGTAGTATTTGATGTGTGTTGGCGATGCTTATTGGAACAGTAGATTGAGTAGATATTATGTTCTTGATGAAAGTATCATGTCTACATAAGAAACCACCATTCTTGTTTTAAATGGGAAGAGTGACGTGCGTCCTCGTGACTCCTCCTCGCTCGCTCCTCGTGACGCCCCCCGGATGACTCACTTACTTGATGATGATGATGATGTTATACAAGAGCCCTATGGTATGAGCATCAGGGCATCATTCTTTCGTAGCTTTTGATAAAACTACGTACCCCCCCCGGGCCGGGCCCGCCCCGCGAAATCAAGTGAAAGTGTGGAGAATGGCCTAAGATTAGGATAGATAAGCCAAAGCCAACATTTTATCTCATTTTATCAGATTTTATCTCATTTTATCGAAAAGCTAACAAATACGTAGCAAATAGCAAGCACCAAGCACCTAGATACAAAGAACAACCCACTGCATTCTGCATGCTGTAGAGCCAATAAGTAGAGAGAGATATTTTGATCATCTGCTGAAGCTAGTTAGTATAGAGAGAAATCTTCTGCATCATAGTCTTCATTGATGTGTGGCATGGAATAATGATATTAACATCTACACTACATGTTGTGTATGTAGCCCCGACTATCTAACGCGCCTAGAACAAGTGTCGTGGCAAATTTCTTCGACTCCATCTTTAGCACACCGATTCGTTATTTTCTCCACAACATTCCCCACCCATTTGCATGACTTGAATTTGCCGTTTCGAAGTTGAAACCGCCTCGATGTATCTGTTTCACAGAAGTCAAAGCTTTTGCACGTGTCAGGACACATGCTCTTGATTCCTGTTTTATTGCATCTCACTTTAGTGTTGAATTTTACCCAGTCACAATCTCTTGGTTTCCTATTAACCAAAAAAATCAATGTGGAGTCGTTACACGAATCATCTCTCTCGCAAGTTCCGAACAATCCAGAATCTATGATTTATATTACAAGAGATAATGAATACAATTTGTTAGATCTAGTTGAAAGCAATGATGTTGTGTCTTCCGTCATCAATACTATTGTGATATTGGAACTTACCCGTTTTCTTAAACGCATCGCCAAGGCCGTTGACAGCTTCGCCGTCTACCTCCACAGAATAACCACCAGACGACAATATACCATCACCATAGCTATCAAGGATGGTGAAAGTATAACATTTAGTAGCATCAAGGCAATATTCATGAACATAGTTGGAATTTTTATCGTGGTATCTGGGTGATGAAATTGTTGTCTTTCCTGTAATTTTCCATGAAATCTCGTCAGGCCAGTCGTCAGAATCGACGGTGACAACTACAGCCATATCAGCACAAGATGTCGGTGCAGCTGTGGGCGACTGGGGTCCACAAAAGGCTGGTTTGGGTTGTTTGTGATTTGCACAAATGGTTTCCTGAATCCATATTTTCTGTAAAGAGCCATATACAATTTCAATTGATAATCTAGATAATTAGCAATCCGCAAGCTCGATTTAATTCGTGAACTCAATGTGAAAGAGATCTTACCTGATTTAAGATACGAGCATAAATTCCAGAGTAATTAGGATCCGCACATCCAATTCCAAATGACACGACGCCAACAAGGGTTTCCTTCTCTTTATCGTACAGAGGTCCTCCAGAGTCTAACACAAATGAAAAGCACGAGTCAGTTATACTACTGCTGAAGTTGTGTAGAAAAATA
>Ga0307978_1002569_pt1 | contig 12764 bp, 6 predicted proteins | sample OrgLakmetage1056_FD_203151 | JGI IMG/M metagenome (GOLD analysis project Ga0307978, IMG submission 203151) | Saline water microbial communities from Organic Lake, Antarctica - #1056 | ecosystem: Environmental > Aquatic > Non-marine Saline and Alkaline > Saline | place: Antarctica: Organic Lake...
GAAGCAGTTCCCTGATCGAGCATTGGATTGAAACCATCGAAATTGGTTTTCCAAGCGATTGGATTCCTGATCCAGACATTGGATCTCTAGAAGGATCACAAATATTTTGTAAGTGATGATGAACTTGTAGAGAAGGTTCTCCACGATGGCTACCTAAATCAAAGACTGTTGAAGAATCTCGTAAAGGTCGAGAGCTTGGAATTTTCGACATCAATCCGGAGGGGGTAGATTGGAGTGACCCAATGTTATTGGTGGCATCGGTAGAAGGGGCAACAAAAGCTGTTAAGGCACCAATACTCGAAAGACCTTTTTTTTTCTTCTTCAGTATTTGCGAGTGCACTCCGCCGTTTAGTGCTCCTTTTGCTGAACTTCCTGGAAGTGGTTTCAAAGGTTGAGACTTCACTGAACTTCCACGAGGAACGATTGATTTCTTGACATATAGGATAACTGAATCCAACGAAGGTCCTTTGAAAGGCGGATCATCACTCGATGATAGAGGCTCAAACGGGTCCAACCAGTATGAGTAACTATTGCTTTGTCCACATCGTTTATCTGCCGCTCTCGAGGATTCTTCTAAAGGAGGCAATAGTCCTGGACCAAGAATTCCGAAATCTTCATTAAGACTGGGTGTAGTGGAATCTTTTACTGCGGTCGTGTCTGGTTCAGCATCCTCGACATCACCTGATATTACTTCTTCATCCTTTGTAATGTTGAGATCAGACAAGAAATCGCCGTCAACTCCATCAAAGAGATCATCAGTACCATCCATAAAATCTACGTCTGAAACGGTCATGAGATTAAAGTCGCCAGGAATATGTGGTAAAGGTTGAGAAGGAGTGACACTGACAACCTCAGTAGAGAAATCTGTGACAGATGTTGAAAAAGGCAGATCACGTAGTTTTTTACTGCTACCAGGGTGCACTTCTGGCTGAATCTTTCTCTTCTTCGTTTCAGTGAGCAATCCTAGATCTCTGATCATCAAAGATTGTTCCAGTCGGCATATCTCACCTTCATCAGAGTGTCTTGATTCCAACAATCCAGGGAAAAGAGGAGGAAAATATAACAGCGACTCGCAACCTTGGTTGCCATCGGATTGCTTCTTCACAGACATATAGGAACGAACATATGAGTTTGTCCGATGATCTTTGATCCTAGGTGAAATGCTTGAATCTTGTTCACGCGCCTTCGACTGAGATTTTTCCTGGGGAAGACAATTGTACCACATGAGGGATGAAGCAATCTCCTCTGGATTTGAATTGCCGAACGCTTGGAAAAGAGAATTATCACTGCTTGGAAGGGAAGAGACACCATTTTTCCTTTTCTTTGTCGCCTTTTCTTTCTTTCCATTACCTCCTGCACCCTTTTTGGGAACAATTCCATTATTGCGATATGACGATTCTGCCACTAAAAGCAAAAATGTCATTGAAGAGATATACTTATGTATATCTTTCGAACACATATCGTGGCATATATAATTATGCAAAGATTCGGATTCACGCAATCTTTCATCATAAGGATCAAGTACTTGGTGCGCTAAGAGAGGAAGAACCGAGGTCAAAATGGAAGACTGCTCGACCTCGACCATTGCTAGACTGAATGATGGTATGATTTTGTCAGTTTTCGAGATCATAACAGGACTTTCTTTGGGAGTTCCGTCGTCGAGCAAAACAGAAACTTTGTCCCATGACTGAGGCGGATCGCAAGGATGTGTGTCTTCAAAAGAAGGACACGCAGGGGCTAGAAAGCGTAACGGCCCACCAAATAATGTACCCGAACGCAAGATATCAGCACAAAACACTTTATAAAGAGGGACTCTAGCGAAACGCAACAACTTCTTCCCGACAGTGGGATGTATACTGCGAAGTACTCCTTGACGAAAATAGACCCTTGTTTGATGCAGTGATGGCATTGATAAGGGTACAGCTAGACTCGATTTCTTGCCACGAATTTTCTTCTCATACGTTAGAAAAGTTTCCTCACATGTATCCTCAGATATTACCTTAATATACTTCCTTCCAGTAACCTTCTGCGAATTATGAGTCAGGTTTTTACGCAGAATAGAGAAAGTGGAAAGGTCGAAACTACCGCTCCAGTCCTCATCCATGGATATGACGACTTCTGCATTCGAAGCCCCTAGTCCTAATGAGGTAGACGCCAGAGTATTGGGCGATGAAACCAATACGTTTAACTTGATATTCGGCAAGGGCGAATCGTCACAATGATCGTGGTCAAATCTGGCGAGAGACTGCTGGCATTGAATCCAAGACAAAGTATAATCGGTTGATAAAATATCGTCAATGCGACTGGGCAGCGTATGAGAAGGTGGAGATGTAAGGAGTTCATGAGAAATTCCAAGGGCATTCAGAAAGCTTGATATAAGCAACAGAACTTCAGGAAGCGATGCCAAGACCAAAACTTTTTTTCTCTTAGCTGCTGAGCTCTTCCTTCCTCTCCTAGTTGCCTTCGTCCCAAGAAGGTAGCTTTTCGCTGGAACCACGAATCCACAGTCCTTGCACAATATTGACAGCAACTGCCGCAACTTAGAAGACCCCTCTATTAGCGACTTCGCCTTCGCAATATTAGGTTGGGAGGCACTTCTTCCAGCTTTTCTCTTAGTCACGGTATTGGTAGACAACGACAATACGTCTCTATGCGATATCATTTGATGTATGTCGGAATGAAAACACACTCTCCGCAAACGAAGAAGGGCCTTTGCAGAGTTTAAGCCTCCATCAAGAGTGCCTTCTTCATGTTGGAAGGCTCCTCTGACGAATAAACATTCTTGATCATATGCCTTTCTCTGAGTTGACGAAAGAGTGCACATCTGTACTGTCCATTTTGGAATATAATTTGTCAACAAAACTGCAGCCTCTTCTGGCGTTAGTTCTTGAGAAAACGACACGGTGTTGATTAATTGCAAAAGGATGCCTTTCGCTCCATGAGAATAGTCAAATTCATTCTGCCTAGAGTTTTCAGATTCCTTCTTTTGAGCAATAGATAATTTTTTCGCCCACCAGAATGCACGTCTACAATTTGTCTTGTGCTTTGATTGAAAGAGTTTGTGGTACAGGAAGGCGATTTTTGAAGCAAGAATATCTTGTTTGTCTTTTCCTTCAATTGATGATGCATCATTCTCATCGAGAAATGAAGAATGATCAGACACGCAAGAAGTCTCTACCAATGCACACCGCGTTCCTTTCCTAATTGCAATTTCAATCAGACGATTCCACCAATCACTAGAATACAACTCATTGGCTACTAGTTCACCGATATTTGATTTTTTTTGAACATCGCCTCGTCTCCTTTTCTTTGAATTAGCACTGGAAGCAGTTGAAATCTTGTCATTTCTCGATGAAAATGGAAATGAAGAACATCTTGAGTCGACAATAATGGTCGCAAATGATTCCTGAATTCTACGTATTGCAAATAATAGTTTTGCAGCCCCAGCAAAATCGCACAATATCACGGTAGCAGGAACCATTTCTGCACGTAATTTTTTCCCAGAACATTTGTTTGCATCAAAAATGGTCACATTTAAGTTTCCAAAATGCCTGAATTCATGACGCCATCGCATCTGCATAGAAATATTGTCAGTATTATAGAATGAATGTTAGATATGTGAGAATGATAATTGACTTACCAAACTTGCTGCAGGACAAAGCAGTAACTGTGGTCCCTTTTCCTTTCTTCTCCACATCAATAGGCCAGTAGAAAATGTTTTACCACAACCAATTGGACCCGATATAACAGATCCCGTTATCTGCGGTTTATTCTCGTCGTCCCACAGCGCCTCGGTGAATTGCAAAGATTCCATCTGATTTTCTTGAATTTCCAGCTCGGTACCTTCCAAAGCGGCACTAATATCACCATGAAAATCATCAAAATTGTCTGCCATTTTTGACTTTATCGATATTGCTTTTTCCCTGCATTTATTCAAACGCTCCTCGATCTCGTTAAAAGTCAGTTGTTGAAGTTGTGAAAAAGTTCCATTCTCTTTTTCAGTCGACTTATCACGTGAAGCTTCGATGCTCTTTTTATAATCATCTACTTTTTTATTCGGATGTAATCTGCGATATCCATGATTCTGACCAACTTTTGCCTCGACCGAAGCATACAGCTTCCAATGTGTCTTAACCATCTCATTGATAGTTGAAGAACATGATTTTGTTGCCTTTATATCGTCAACTGTAGGATCAACGAAATCGAGAGTAGAAATAAGCTCATCAGGCAAGCTATCCAGATCTGAGTCTTCTTCCATACTTTCTTCATATCGACTACTTTTGATTTCAACTAAGACCTCCTCTGCGGGTTGATCAAACTTACTTCTTTCAGAGGATGGGGTTGATTTGGATATCTTCGATGATGAAGTCTTTGCTTTCGCGGCAGCTTCAGTGTGGTGCGTCATTACAGCAGATGAAATAATTCGAGCTGTCGATCTCTTCCACTTATTTTCTTCTATATAGTCCGTCGCTAACCATCGCATTTCCTCAAGTACATAATCCCATTGTGTTTTTTTCTTTCCTGGCAACAAGCACGGTGCAGAATCTGCTGACACGAAACTTTTCCAAGGAGTCTTTTTCCCGTTTGAGTATGGATTATCATCAAACTGTGCTTTTGGTATTTGACGCTCCGATAATTCTTCTTTCGTTGTGGTGTCGGCATCAGCCCTCCTCATCAAATTATCCAACTTTTGAACCAAAGCACTACGCTTTTTTCTCAGTCTATCAGTTTCTGGACAAAGTACTCGTGTATTCCCATTGTGCTCTCGTTGACCAGCTTGGCTTGTATCGTTAGATCCCAATAAATGCAATGGTTTATTCGCCATTGGAGGTGCCTCAGATGTAGACATGCTACTTCCGCTTCGAACGCTTTTCCCACTCCGTTTTTTTCCAGATTGAAAGCTCTTTTTTTTCAGCTGCTTCCCTGCTGAAGGTAAACTTAAACTTATCTTTTTAACATTTGGCTTTGGAACTGGCATTGCCATCGAAGTAGCAACATCAATTGCTGCAGAGGGTGCTGCGCACTTTTGACCATTTCCAGGTGGATGTAAAGGTGCACCATTCGCTGGTGCTATACATGGCACATTCTTCATCTTGATTTGTGAATTCGTTGCTGGTGGAGGCGCCATTTGTGGTAGCAAGACATTCCGATTTGCTGGCTGTGAATTCGATGAGGAACTTGTGTCCGATATCCATCCAACGTTTGTTCTTAGTGTTGCAACAGCTGCTTTCATTTTGTTTCCAACACTTGATCCAGTTCGCAAAGAAATGTTGCGAGGTGCAGGAGGTGCCGATTTGATAGGAGCCTTTTTCACAGTATAGTTTATCGCATATTTGGACAACTCCGCGAAGGTCTGAAGTTCTACATCCTTACTGGGAAACTTGCGCTTTCTTGATGCAAAGAATTCTTCACCATCTTGCTTTGATTCCAGACTCGATGGACAATAAGTTCCTTCTTTGTCATATAAGGCAATACGAGTTTCTGTGGCATTTCGGCAAAGCTTCACGCGTTCAAGCAACATCTGTCGATGTCCTAGAATAGTCATTATCTTTTGTCTATCAGTTAGCATTTTTGTATTTGATTGCGGCGGGCTCAATATTGGTGCTGCGGCTGCAACAGCTAGCTGTTGATTCAAAGGCTGCACTACTGTAGCAGCTGGGGCTGTTGTCGCATTGCCCTCATTCATCTTACTATCTTGGCTCATTACCTCTAGCGATGAAATTCTATTTTTGTGCCAAAAATCAACCGCTAAGAAACCTATGTGGGATGCGAACACAATCAATCTTAACTTTTCAGTGGTGAAATGATTCGTACGGGCGGTACCGTATGTGATTCAAGTGCGCTAGTAGCGGCGGTTTGATAGTGGTAGCGTTGTTTTTAACCGGATGGCGGTTTACCTTCAACCTCTGCGTGCATTCATTCCTCATTCATTCCGCAAAATCAGAGATATTCTTTAATAGCCTAAATCAAGACACTTTTACTTATGACAAAAATTATCTCACTCAAAGTTCGCGTAATAAGTCACTCATTCATGACAACAAACAGCAACAAAAAACAAAACTGTTTTTTAATCATCTCTTTGAATTGCAATTATTTGGTCCTCCATAAGACACTTCAACATCTCTACCTAGATTCCCTTCGTTTTAAAGGTTGAATATACCTCTTTCAAATAATCATGAACTCGCACGTTTTTTGCAGCGTGAGAATCCTCTATCTCGTACTGCTGCTTGGAATCTTTGCGTGGCTCAGGATCAAGTGAAAGTTGCAACAAATTGCAATAGGTTTTAAGATGTGATATTTGTCTGACACGGATATATTCATATTGTTTTCACAATCAGCGTGTTTAGTAAATGAGTTTCACATATTGCATGGTGGAATGCCTATTTTATTATAGCTTTGCCTTATTTTTCCTGTTGAAACCCTGCAAATAATAATCTTCTAAACTGACTCCAAGTGCTACGCATTTTTTTAACAGCCTCGATGGAACATAGTGAGAACTACCTGGGAATGCCTTGTGCATCTCTTCCAATCGCTTCAAAAAGTGACTGAGTCCAACTTCATTGTCAATCCAATACATTGGACCTCCTCTATATGCTGGCCATCCATATCCAAAGAGATAAATGACATCGATATCAGAGGGTTTCTGTGCTATGTTTTCTTCCAATATTTTGAATCCTTCATTAACTAGGCCAAATAAGCACCTCTCAATGACCTCTTGTTGGCTGAATTTCTTAGCTGGTCCTTTGACATACCCTGCAACGAAAGTATCGACTTCTTTGGAAGGAATAGGTGTACGCCCTTTGCCTACTTTGACATTATAATCATACCACCCTTTCTGTGCTTTCATTCCTACTCTACCAAGCTTGGTCACGAGATCATCACCAAGATCACTATAACGCATCCCAGGCTTTCGATTAGGACCAGGTTTTCCAGTCTTTGGATCTTTTGCCAAACCCTTCGATTTTGCAATCAAGTATCCGATATCATTGCCTGCGAGATCCCCCATGTTCAGTGGCCCCATTGCCATTCCGAAGTTGTAAAGAGCCATATCCACTTCTGGAACCTTGGCGCCACCCTCTTCCAAGACATATACTGCCTCTGTAGAGTATGGATTGACCATACGGTTTCCAACGAATCCTTGACAATTACCCACAGTGACACCCACCTTGCGTAAATTTTTTGATGTAATGTATTGTACAAGGGCAATGGTTTCAGGTGAAGTTGTGGAAGACACCACAATCTCTACAAGTTTCATTATGTGAGCAGGTGAAAAGAAATGCATTCCGGCACAAAATGGACGCCTCTCTGGAGATAAAGCGCCGGCAATCAAGTCAATGCTCATCGTCGATGTATTACTGAGTAATAACGCATGGGGGTTCTTGATGATTTGATCTAATTGTGCAAAAATAGATTGCTTGATCTTGAGATTTTCAAATACTGCTTCGACCACTACTAGACAATTGCAGAAGTCGCCGGATTTCATATCCGTAGTAAAGGATAAATTGTTGGATAAGATGTGCTTTGATTGCACTGATGGAATGCGTTTCTTGGCAACATCCTGTTGAAAAATCTTCTTGATGGTCTTGACACCGCGCTCCAGCCCTTCTTTATTCACATCTACAAGAATCACTTTGCAACCAGCACGGAGAAATCCAATCGCAATGCCAGCTCCCATGGTACCAGCGCCGATCACTCCTACCAGAGGAGGATTTCCTTTCTTCTGCATAAATGCTTGTGCAACAGGTCCCTTCAACAAATTTGTGTTACCCTTTTGAGCCGCTCTTTCTGCAAAGAATGCATGTCGTAATCCTCTTCCTTGGGAACTATTCAATAAAAGATCCCAAAACAATGCACTCTCCACTTCCATTCCAGCATTGTATCCATTCTTTTCAAAAGAGGCACGAATGGCAGTAAGTGCAGCATGAACTGATTCCCCACCGCGCTCCTTTGTCGGCAGTTTCTGAGCAACCTTTTCGCAAATAATGTTTGCCCGTTTAATGCCCTCTGCATCATCATCTGCAATCACTTTTTGATTGCACGCCCTTCTGTGAGTCATATCCCTCATCAATTCTCCATACTTTGCATATCTTTTTGCCACTTCCAAAACATCCTCAAAACTTCCCTCCACAACTTCATCCACGACGCGCTTAGCTTTGGCTTCCTTCATCCCAACCATTCTCCCACTGGTAACTACATCCAAAGCCCAAGCGACATCTTTACAAATTCTTGGTAGACGCTGCGTTCCACCTGCCCCTGGAATCAAACCAATCTTAACTTCCGGGAGACCAATTCTCGCCTTCTCGTGCGCGACACGGAAATGGCAAGCAAGGGATAGTTCGCACCCACCACCAAGTGCAACACCGGTGATTGCTCCAACGATCTAAATGACATATTTTATTGAGATCAAGAGAGTGAGTGGTGATGACGAGGAAATGAATTGAAATGAAATTGGTGATTACTATTTTGGTGGTGGATGACCTGAAGCATAAGAGTGTTCACTGCTACAGGCTCACAATAATCAAGAATAAACTGCCCAAGTGGTAGGAGAATGCTACCATCGTGGCAATGGAATCAAAGTGAACGCACCGGTTTGCGACACGATTCAATGAGATTTCCCAGATCGGTAAGGGAAGGTACTGCGCCTGAACTATCAATGGCTTCTTTGGGATCTTGGTTTTTGGCGGAAAATTCAGTGATATCTGCCCCAGCGCTAAAGTTTGACCCACCAAATAAGATTATGGAGGTAATATCTGGGTCGGCAATGGCTTTTGAGAGCGAATTGTGGATGTGGATTCTGGTTTCTTTCCCGAGTGGGTTCAAAGGATTTTGTTTCCCGTTGGTCGGTTGAAGCTTAATTATTTGTATGGTCATTTCGTTGTTATTAGGTTGAGAATTGATTCCAGTTGGGTGTATTATTAGTATGTAATTGGTAATTGTAGCAAGCTACGAGTAGAAGGCCGTGATCTCTGACTACTTCTACTGTTGTACTATGTACTGTTGTGGACTGTGGACTACTACTGTTGTGGGTACGAAAAGGACAAGATATTATGAATTATGAAGTATTGACACCCCAAATCCAACATGGTCTTGGACTATTCTTTGACCGTCGTTCGTCGTTCCCTCCTCTGACAAAAATCAATGGTACTCGTAACCTGCAGATAAATTCGGCGTCATCATGAACGATGTATGGTAGGTACCTACTAGTATTTATTAGTTATGTGGTACCAAAGCCATCAGTAAGAAGTAAGAATTTTAAGAATCAATCAGAACAAATTGACAGCGCAAGACACCGGACACCGATTGAGTCATCTATAAATTTCAAAGAAGCATACTGCCAATATTCATTTTGCGCACTTTGAGAGAAACTTAATCCATAATGAAATTCTTCACTGCTTCCGTTCTCATCATCATCGCATCCATAGCCATCTCCAGTCATGTAGCACCATGCAATGCATTCATTGGAGGTCCTGCTTCCCGCTTCGAAGCGAATCCAAACTTATCTAAATTTGCAGAAGCACATTCTGGAATTCTCTTGAATATAGGCCTTGACATTCCAAAAGATATCAAGAGTCAAATGATGTCGCAATCTCGTCTCTGCGTTCAAGATCTTACCCTTGAACTTCAGACAGATCAAATTGTGAATGAACACGTACTCCTTCCTGGATCGAATGGACCAATTCCTACTTCCAGCACTGGCCCACTCTCCACAAAAACTCATGCAGAAGGACGATTTGTTTGCATGGAGGGCACGCAATATGTTAATTTTGCTAAGGGATGTTGGGAAATGGTTTGGTTGAAGGATAAGCCCGCAGGGTCCATTGTTTGCGGTTTTGAATTAGCGCAAGAAGTTTCAAGGAATGGTGCTGTCCTTCCTGCAGGTGGGGTCTATATTAATTTTCCCATATTTACAAGGGAGACGTTGGGCATCGCCAAAGAGAAGAAGGTGGAGTATGATACTAGATTTCGCGAGTGCAAGGATCTTCAAGTAGAGGAATTGGAGAAGATGGAGTTGACCAGTAATTTTATCAAGAAGGCAATTCATTTTCGTAATGCATGTGCGGCGAATGAAAAGAAATCAATCATGAAAACAAATATTTACGATAATGTTCCTACACTCGATGAAGATATCCTCTGCATTGGCGATGATCTTTTGCTTTGCAAGGAGGGCACTGTGTGGACCAAAAGTTTGGAGGATAGGGGAACGAAAAGGCACACGCTTGTTGGTACTGCATCTGTGAAGTTTAAAAGGAGTTAGCTTTCGCAGAACTATTACCTATCATGAGGTGCCTTACTTACCACGCGTACGTTACATGTAAATATATAAAGAAAATGTTGCACAGCTCCGCCTCTTCATGAAAGATGATAATGGTTTCAAATACGTAGAATGTATGCACTACGTTACATGTAAGAGTGGTATCATTCAGTCGACTCTCTACATAGGAGTAAGAATGTCTCAGGGGGTGCACTACCTAACTTTACCAAGTTACAGAGGTAAAATGGAAGCGGTGGTAGCATGATTGTGTACAGTCCTGTGGAGGATAACAAAAAATCTTGTTGTCTTGCGGAAGATCATTGCATGCACGATGAAGTTATCAACACACTTGGTTGTATGAACAGGTAATAAAAGTAGCTCACAAATCATTGAAACAGTCACGTTTTTAAAACTTTATTTGGGCGAGAGTTGAGCAGATCATTTCAAATCTCGAAATTTATGAAACTGATGAATTCATACAGAATGGAGCAAGCATTCACTGTTCGGCTGTTTCTTCAATCGGTCGAGGTTAAAGGCCACTCATCACCGAATAAAGTCACTAACCAACTAACCAAGATATTGACCAATACAAAATCGATCACGCATCACGCTAGCATCACGCTGGCTAAGATGTTTTTGACCTCTTGGATGCGGGACCGTTTCCTGCACTAAGCTTTTCAAGCATTCTCTTTCTGTCCTCGATCTCCTCTTTGATCTTGGCGAGTTGGTTCTCTCGATCATTGTCATCGTGCGAAGGCATGATTTTAGGCCTGTGATGGTTCGGCATATTGGCTTTTGACCCGGACGATGAAGAAGATGCTGGTACAGGTTCTCCATCGTGATTTTGCGGGATTTCGTTAGGTCCATCTGACCCACCACTGGCTGAACTGTCCCTTCGTACATGTCCGTAGTTTCCATGCTTCTCAGACATGTCATTGCTGTACTGATCATCCTGCATGTGCTGTATCTCCATCTCTTCCTGCTGTTGTTGCTGCTGAAGTTGTTGTTGTTGGTAAATGTTCATCATGAGGGTAGTCTCCTGGATTTCGTTCAAGAGGTTCATGTGATGAAGTTTGAGCATGTCGTAATGCTGGTTAGCATTGATGGACAGTCCTCCAAGTACTCCTCCTCCGCCATTGGAAATGGCACCATTTTTACCCATGCTTCCCGCCAAATTGGACATGGCACCACTTCCATTAGATCGGACCATTTCACCACCGCTGTGGTTGTGATCTTTGCTCTTTTTCTCGGCAAGTTCACGGTAGTGATCGGCTCTTGCGGCTTCGTATGCTGCAGCAGACCCTCCGCCTACAAGAGGTCTGTGAGGCGGTTCAGATTTCTTGTCGTCCTGAACGCGGGTTGGGTCTCCTTGAAGAGGAACAGAGTTCCTTCCTTGGTTCATACCATGCTTGAATGAATGGCTTCTGTTCTGGCCTCCGTTTTGCCATTCTGGTCCAGCTCCGTTGCCCCTTGCAATATCTGCGGCATTTAATAGAGAGGCGGTAATAGATCCCCTCCTTCCTACCATGTTTGGATCAGCATTATGGGGCGCATTCAACATACCCATGCTGGCTGGGTCGCTGTCTTCAGCGTATTCGTCGTCCTTGGCAGACCGTCCGCTAACAACTCGAACATTCAAGCGTTCCAACTCGAGCATCACCCATTCTCTAGTAGGCTTCGGCCTCATGGTGCTGCGCCAGGCTCTAGTGAGAGCCTTTGCCTTAGCGCACTTCTCGTCTGCATCATTGACGGGGAATGTGCCTAATGCAATTGTTTTCCCTGCCCACTATATAGCAATGACAGAAAGGTTGGTTAATTCGAAAGGGACGATAATTTGGATCTAGTGTGAAAGAGTCACAACAAGCTGTAGATGACCGGAAAAGACCTGCAGTAGACAAACTCTAATAGTCTAAACAGCAAATGGTCATAATTCACAATGCCTGTGATATCTCACGTCTTTCCTTCAAAATAGAAATGACTTACCTTCACGTGGACTGCTTTTTTTGCTCCAGCTACTGAACTCATCTCTCAAAATTATATGTTGTAATGTGCTAGTGATTTTTCTAGTACTGTGATATTTTAGACAGAAAGCTGTTGAGAATAAATAGCAGCTGATACTAGAAAATGTCAGTGAAAGCGATGATTTTTTTGTGTTCTGAGGGGGGGGAAGCAATTATAATGTGTCTTCTCTGAATGATTTGATTGTATGGAAGTACTGAATCTACAAGTTGATTAGAAGATGCTATTGTATGGTATGCTTTGATGTTGCAATGATGGGCACTGTTCGTATGGTAGCTGTTTAACCATGATAGAGAGGAGATGCTGCTGCACAACGGTAGTAGCTGGTAGTAGGTACGATACGGTACGGTACAATACGGGACAGGGGAGGGAGAGACATTCCACAAGAAAGTCGCTCTTTTCTCCAGAGGTGTCGGCGCACGAATTTTTGAGTTTTCCACGAATTCGGTTTTGCACAGAAAGGAGAATTCAGTTATGCGCAGTGCGTAAAACT
>Ga0307978_1002570_pt1 | contig 12760 bp, 18 predicted proteins | sample OrgLakmetage1056_FD_203151 | JGI IMG/M metagenome (GOLD analysis project Ga0307978, IMG submission 203151) | Saline water microbial communities from Organic Lake, Antarctica - #1056 | ecosystem: Environmental > Aquatic > Non-marine Saline and Alkaline > Saline | place: Antarctica: Organic Lake...
CGAATTTGCTAGCGCATTTGCAGCTCAAGTGCATTCTTTATGTGCCTCTGTGACTGCTGTGTTCTTGCCTTTCTTTGTTTTTGGGAGAGTATTAACTAGACTAGACTAGACTAGACAACCAGCTACTCGAACTCGAACTAATACACATCAAAATGATACAGAAGCAAATGCTCTGGGCAGAAGTTTTCGAACTTATAGTTGTACGCAAGTCAAAATCCCAAAGAGGATGATGTGCAGATGGAAGGAAACACCATCAATTATTGAACAATTATTAAATCATATTTATTTTTCAATTGAATGATATTTCTGAATTCAATGTTTATTTATGAAAGATAATGATGATGAACTGAATCCTTTTCTTCTTTCTAGGTATAACGAAAAGCGTAGCACAAAAGCCATTCCTAAAAGAAGCCAGGACTTTACTTACCCATGCACTGTGTATTGATTCTTATTTTTTACTGCGTAATTGAGCACGGAATTATCATCACAGGATTTTGCGCGCTCTCGCCGGTTATCAGGAACACTAGGGAAGTAATAAAGCAAGACGAACTTTTTCCTAGGGTCTTCAGGAAAAATAAAGGAGCATAAAAGGAGCCCAACGGACAATATCGGAGTCCAACGGGCATATCCGAGCCCAACGGACAACTTAAGATACGCCCGACGGATATATCCAAGGCCATTTACGAGATTTCTTCCATAAATATACGCATAATACGAACAAATCCGCTAGGCTCCTACTATTCCTCCTTTTTTTAGGTCTCCGAACTCCTTTTTTATCACTAGCCTATATATCACCTAAACTGGCGGCATAACTACTCGCACTCTAGGCGAGTATACAAACAAATGGAATTTGGAGCGCCCTTAAACCCTGAAGATATAGATGTGGAATTGTTACCCTGGCCCGATGTATCGACCTCCCCGCTCTTCGAGGGCAGCCTTCCGGTACCCGAATACTATGCATACTGCGAATGACCTTTTTACTTTTTTAGAAAGGCCCCGAGGGGCCGGAATTAGAAAGCAAATAGGTAGAGATAAAAAGCTAAGTAGTACAAACGAAAGTCTAAACGACCTCGTGAAGTACTGATGCACAGGGCTGGAGAAACAATCGCCGATGGTAGACGAAGTTAAGCCGCACCATACGGCGACGTGATCCATAATTGGCCCTGTGCAGTAAGAAAGAGGACTAGCGATGCTGAGAGTGGCTGGCGCCCGCCGCCTGACAAGGTCATTGAGCCGGTGCCCTACTGGGGCAAAAAAATAGCCCGAGGAAATGCCTTGTGTACCTGGGACGTGAAGCACAATGAGCACTCAAACCCCGCCGACTTGACTGGAAGGAAGACGCCAGATAGAGCCTTCTGGAACGCGCAGATATATGCCACAAGTACAAATACAAACCACCTCTAAGAGCGCCCTATTTTTGCCCTCGCCTCTCGTCTTTCTTTGCACTGGGGGAGTATAATCTAATCTGATCAAATTGCCGCCCGCCTTACGTCTGTGCGGGTTTGTGCGAGATGCGGGTTTGTTTTGGATTTTGTTATAACGCTCATAAATGACATAGCTATATGTAGAATGTAGAACGGGCTAATCGCTAAAATCGAACACCGAAAGATAAGACCATAGAACCGGAAATCTCAAATGGATCTGTATGATGTTTTTCTTACGCGCAAATGGCAAGTGGCGGTATAGCTAAGGCCGCCAATAAAGCAGTTTTAAAAGCACTGCCCCTGCGGTGCTCTCATCCTGGTCCTTGGTCATTGGCTGTCACCGGCAAGGATTCCGGGAGAAGCGCGTTTACCCATAAAAAGACAAAACTTTGATCACCGCCTCAAAAATAGATTGCCTCATGCAGCTTTCACCAGCTTCAAGTCTTGCTCCAGGCGAGCTGCGTTGTCAACGAGCGCTCGGTCGTCCGCATGCATGCTCCGGAGCCGGGGTAAATCTAGGTTGGCATTCACCGTGGCTTGTTTCACCACGCCCGCTGCATCGAAGTGGGTCACGTTTTGAAGCACACCCAAACCCTAGGTTGAAATAACGACAAAAGAATGGATAAAGGACGGGCGAGGCTAATGCCAACAAAAATAGATATCTTACAAACAAAAATAGAGAAGAAAAAAAGAGAGAGCCGTGTCGGCTTCTCATCACACTTCACGCACCTGTTCCACCAGCTTGATCACCGGCAAATTCGCCGCCATGGACAGTGCGGCCACCCGCACTCCACCCGCGGCCACTACAGCGGCGCACCCGTCCTTGTAGTGGGTCAAGTTTTTCAGCACCCACAAGCCCTTGACTTGCACTTCGATGGCGTTGTAGTCGCACTCTAGGGCCTTCAGCACCAAAGAAATGGTGCCCGCGTTCACCATGGCTTGCGAAGCTTCTTCAGAGGCATAGGATAGGTTGACCAGGAGCTTCAAGCCTTTCTCTTGCATCGTTGAGGACGTGTGGTATTCCTATACAAACACGCACATACAATGAAGAAAACTATGAAGAAATGAAACTCAAAGATACACGTAAGACCAGGAGAGCCTTTGACTGGCTCGTTGAATAGACACCTACAGTAAGGTGCAGAGTCGATTGAAGAGGGCAGAAAAGGAGCAAACACAGAGAAAGGAAGCTACAAAAAATATAAGGCTGTGATGCTCACGCACACCTGAAGGACGGAGTTCACGCCAGCGACCCCACCCATTTGCACGAACTGCACGGCGTGGTCGTGGCTGTTCAAGCTGAGGTTGATCAGGCGCTTGAGGCCAACCAGGACTTTGGCTTCGGTGCTGCGGCTGTTGAGGGCGGTCACGGCTTCTTGCAACGTTTGGTCGTGGTCGGAGGCGGACGAAGAGCCAGACGATAACGGCGAATTCGGCAAATCCACGGCTGCGTCGGTCGTCAACTTTGCCTGAGAGGGAACCGACGAAAGAAAGGAAGAAGAGAAGGAAAAACATACTTGGGTGAACTACTTCCTTCATTTTCCAACTTCCGAACCAAGACAGCATCCGAGCCAAGAAAAGACATCGCATGCGCACCAGCGGTGCGCTGGTCGTGTTGGAGTTGGCAGGTGAAGCAGCCTTATTGGTCGACGAGGACGTCATTGTCGTCGGTATTTTCCCATTCGGTGTTTTCCCGCTGCGGCTTTTAGTACTACGACCAAAGAAAGTGGTCCTTTTCTTCGGCACCTCCTGCGAAAAAAAATAAAAGGGGGAGAAAGCCAAACGAAAGCTTACAAAATTCACGCAGTGCCTCTGCAGGCCTATCAAGCCAACAAGGAAAGTTAAGTTCAGTCCTCGCCGAGTTGCAATAAGCATTCAAAAAGAAAGACAAATTCCAATATATATATACACATATGTAAGTACAAAGGATTCCACGCACCGGTGCTGCTTGCTGGAGCTCCAATTCCAGCAGCTTTTGCTCTAAGGTGGCCACTTGGTTCCGCAAGTGCGTCATCGTGGCCGCGTCCCGGTCCCGGTTCCGCCGCAACAGTTCTGCTTCCTGCTCGGGCTCCGACACTAACTTCTTGATGGTCGCTTCGTCCATGCTGCTCCCGCGAGCCTGATGGAGGGGTGTTCGCACATGTAGGAATTGCGTTAGAGCATCACTGTGAGGAGGTACAATTGTGTAGTAGTTGGCTGTGTGTTTGATAGTTTTAATAAAAAAACATTTCCATGCATGTCATGAAGCATTACTGCACTCAAAATTTGTACAAACTCACAAGGTAAAGTGCCCTAACTGTATCTTTTCTGAGACATGCACTTCCGGCAAACGAAAAAAACGCACCAAGTCTAAAATGAGCTTTTCGTTCTTGCTGCGAAGCACTTTGTTTTCTTCCCACAGCCGCATCACTTCCGCTTCGATGTCGTTGGCATCGCTTCGAATTACGTCGGCATATTCGAACTGCCGCCGTAAGGGCCTTCGCAACAATATCCCCGAGGGGAGCGCAACGTCTTTCTCGCCCACCAGCACCTGAAGCAATAACAGGAAGAAAATAAACGAAAGATTTAAAAAGAAAAGAAAAAAGAAGGACAAACAAAGTTATGCTTTGAATGTTTTGGATAAAATGTGCATTCAGGCTTCCAAAGAGAAAGCAATTTAAAGCGAAGCGCAGATAGGTTTGTCGGCAAACTTCCAAATTCAACAGGAAAAAGGCACTCACGTCAAAGTTCAGCTCGGAACTCTTCAACAATTCGAGCTCCTGCGGCTTATACGTTTTCGAGCCAGTTTGCTGCCCGATCAAGCCGTGCATGCTCACTTTGACCCGCCCGCTGTTCTCCCAGTTGGGCACGGTCACCTGTTGTATTGAACAAGCACAAGACAGCATGAACAGCCAGGAGATTGACAAACGTTCAACAACTGTTTTACATATGCCTGACGTCCATAGAAACGATCGGTGCAAACGTAGCTGAGATGACATGGAACCAACAAGGCAGATTCTTGATGGATTAAATCATGGAAAAAAAAATAACAGCAGTATTGAGTACGTGTGCCCATTCTTACCGTGGCTTCTCGTCCCCAAAACGACGAGCCTTCCTTCACTACTTTCACAATGTCATCCACTCGAAAGCCTTTGGTCATCGAGCCAACGCTCTTTTCGCGAATCGAAAACGCTTCCAGCGATGGTTTGGCCTATTTCATTGAAACCCCACAAATGTAGGAGGAAACACGGGGTGAGAACGAGGCTGAAGAGAAGAAATGCACGGAAGCACAACTGGAAAAACAGAAAAGCAAAAGAGTGTAAACAACCCAAGGGCATGGTCATAAACACACTCACTTCTTGCGCTTTCGCGAGGTCGCCGCCGCCTTTCTGCTGCGCCACATCAAGCACGTCCTTGACGTAATGGGACGGGCGCGTCAGCGAACAGGTGGGCGGCGCATGCAGCGCGATGAAAGTGGCAAACTCCACCAGCTGTTGGTTCACACGCGCGTACACACACACACAGACGGATAGAAGCAGAAGTACGGGCACAGCGATGGCATATACGGTGTGAACTAAACCTCGCTGAAATCCAACCTAAGCTATCTCAGCACCAAAAATCAACTGCGGATTGAGAAGTAAAGCGCACCAAAAAAGGCGACTTGAAACATCTTTTCGCTTTTGCTGTGATAGATTTACCGCAGTAGGCGCGAGATAGGACGACGCCAGAGACTGCAAGTAAGCTTCAAAGCCCGGCGATACTCCACCAAGTCATTGTGGCCGCAGACGCAGCACTCAATCATGGACGATGGGAAGAGGTCGTCATGCTCGCGGTACACCTAGAACATATATTAAAAAAAAAACATTTGTGAGTGTGCAGATAAGCCAACGATTATCCAAAAGCAAGACCGAGAGACTAAGTGAATTACGCATGAGTGAAGTTGCACATAATCGGCCAAAATGACAGAAAGTAACGCGTGCTCGTATACAGCTAGTATACCTTGAAGATTTCGTCGTGAAACTTTTTAATCACGCTGAACCGATAGGCCACTTCGTAGGTGACCACCACGCCGCGCAGATCGTCTTGGACGTCCCCCAACTCTCCTTCTTCTTCCTGCAGGAAGCAACGCGGGCATCAAATTGAATGGAATGTACTACTTGAGACAAAGAATGCCGAGAGTCATGGGTGATGAACTATAGACCATGCCTGTCACAAATTATAAAACAACGGCGATCCTGTCTAACCCACGCCTCGAATACAGCTCATATTATAGCAAAGATTGATAAAATGCGACAAGTTTACGGCATGCACATTTTTTAATGATCGAAAGGTCCCTAGAGCGAATCCTTACCGTGATTTCGCCGTAGAGCGCGTGATCCCAGGATACCTCTACGACGTAAAAATCGGTGGTGTCCTACAAAACGAATCACAAGATACACAAAGAGAAGGGTAGAGACAATGTAGCTTGAGTTTGTGGTCGCCAAGTGGGAGTTTATATAACGACGTATATCGAATCTTTTCTAGGGTAACAGTAACTGGAAAGCCTTTTCCGAAGCCGGCGTAGGGTTGGTGTTCGGGCTTGAAGAGGGGGTAACGGCGTGGGAAAAGACTAACCTGTTCATCGCGAGTTAGCGACGGAGTTGTCCGCGCTTCTACACGCGGCACGCGCACTCGAACACCAAGCTGCGAAACTTGAGAGGATTCACCAAGAGCGTCAGTACTCATTGCGAGATACTTTGCGGCCTACAGTAAAGGAGCTCGCGATTCGCAGTAGTCTGGTGTACAAGGCCTGGTGAAATCTCCGTTTCTGTACAGAGTACAGAGAGACGAGACAAGGCCGAAATCCGACACACCGGATAGTCCGGCCCGGCGGGAAGCTGTGATGTCGAAATTTCGAACCCTCAAACAAAAATCATGAAATTCAAAAAAAAATCAGGTGCTGTAATAAAAGGCTCAGGTCGAGCGTTCGGTTCAAGTGTTCAGGTGTTCACACAGTTCGCACGGTTGGGTGTTGGGTGAATGCGTATGAGTGCACGAGTGCATGAGGTGACCTTTGCTTAAAAACGTGACGCAACGGCCACTAGACATTCAGTAGCTTTGATAGTTACGTACAGCACGTGCACAATATTCATTGCCGCCTTTACACATAGCAACCATGTCAAAGTTGCCAGTTTTATTAATCAATGCAGCAACAGTGGGTATCATGGTAACCGTCTGGTGGAAGATGGTAAGATCAATGCAACCATTTGAATAAATTTGAAACATCATGGATTCTCATCCTGCATGTGAATATTTTGTCCCTACAGCGAGGCTTGGTGATGAACGTAGAGAAGGACCGATCGGAATCACGGTGGATCGACCGATTGATATACCATGTGAGAAAGTCAAGACACACATCCACGTGCTATTCTCCTGCGCTCAGCATGTTGTAACTCTTGATTTTGTCTCTTTACACGCTTTACCATCGCAAAGGAGGCGGGCCATTTTTCAGACCTTCAGCACCAAGTAGCAGCACAAACGCAGCAGCTTTCCACCATTGCAAACGCGAGATCGAGCGCCTACCAGTCGCTGCAAGACGAGGCAACGGATAGCAAAACAGGAAGCGACCGCGTCCGCCAAGTTCTAGACGAAGTCAATAAAGTGGAAGCATGGAGCTTTGAGGTAAATAGTTGTGTTGTCGTGACCATGTACTAGATGCGTTCAATCGCAGCGCCGTCTTTTTTTTTGGCTGCTAGTCTTTAGTCTCCAATTCTCACTGTTCAACTCCTTCTACTCCACTGAACCACGATCCATGTCTACTCCCTCACTGTACACCCAATATTGAAAAGGACGAGCTTCTCGGAGAAGTGCGGCGCGAAGTGGCTGCAGCCCACACGCGGCAAGCCGCTGCTTTTCAGGCGGCTGCTACGTTTTCATCATCTGCTGCGGATTGCGCGCCCGCGGCTGAGCTGGAGCAAACGCTCGACCAACTGCTAGCGCTCGAAACGGCAGGACAAGGCAACGACTACGCTGCTCGGGCTGCAGGCGGGAAGGTAGGGCGCTTCATTCTCGTTCGCTTGAATTTCAGGGTGGGGTTGGAGGGTGTTTTGTGTCCTACGGGGTGCCAAGCAGCGTGAACCTGTTTCTCAAGAGGAGCTCACCGCTGTATGGTCGCTTCAAGAGATGCATCTTGCGTGCAGCTTGTGCTGTAATTTCTCTGTTTCTCAAACCAATGCATTCCCATGCCTCCAACTAGGTGGTGTATTCCCACGCGCTCACGTCGCCGTCCTACCCGTCGGCCTCGGTCGAATCCTCCCTAGGGGGTACCATGCTCCACGTGCTCGGTCTGCAAGCCCCGTTTCCTCCGCCGGAGTCCGTCCTTGGCCCGACTTCCGTCGCATCCGCAGATTTTGCACCCGCTTCGCCTGTTGCTGCGGTGGCGGCTTCATCCGACTCGTCCGACAGCAACGCCCTCGATGACAGCAGAAGTTTCAACACTTACCGGGCGCAGTGTTGGGCTTTTGCTGGCAACGCCGGGCGATTTACGGTACACTTTACACAGGGGTGAATGAGGAGGGGAGGAGGGGTTCCTATGCGTTTCCGTAGACCTTCGTTATGAGACCCTTAATCCCAGTTGGTAGCCAAAGCATGGGGTGAAGGGGGGGAGGGGGGAGGGGCATCGTGCACTGAACTTAGGATTAGTAGCCCACCATTCTCGACCTCTCGTACTTTCTTTGTATATCAAGTCCGTGGGTCGCGCGTGGTCCCTGCGCGGTCTTCCTTCGTCCTTTCACTCACTTCTCTGCCATTTGGGTTCCAGGTGAAACTGGCGAAAGCAGTGGCAGTAACGCACTTGACCATGGAGCAGCGGCCTGCGAGCCAAGCTTCGCGCTTGGAAGAAACGGCAACGCCCAGAGACTTCACGGTACGCGTTTGTCTGTTTGCTTCCTTGCTTCAATGAATTCGAGTTTCTTGCCCAATGCACCTATACGCTCCATTACACTCCTTGTATCCAATTCCCTGTTATAACTCATTTCCACCGTTTGCTCGCGCTTAGGCATGGGGACTGACGTCTCCTTCCGACCCAGAACCTTTGAAACTTGGATCTTTTACCTTCGACCAGCAAGGCACTTCGAGGCAGACTTTCGCAACCTCATTGGCCTCGGCCTCGGTATCTTCAAAGAGCAGCACGCCGGTGGCCTACGTCACTTTTGACATTCGCAGCAACCACGGCAACTCAAAGTAAGGGAAAGTCTCCTTACGGTTTCACTTTTCTCAAATACTTTTCCATTTTTGGGATTTCTTTTATCTCACACATGCCCCTTTCCTTGATCCGATGCTGTTTTTGTTTATTTGCCCTGTTGCTTCGCAGTTTAACGTGCCTACACCAAATTCGAGTGCACAGCACTGAGAACTGAGTGAAACGCGAGGAGTGGCCTAATCCGAAACCCGGATCCTTCTGAAACTCGAAGTGCAGCCTAGAGTTTCGACGCCGTGCCGCCTTGTCTCTATGTCCCTGCTCCTCTTCTTCTTCCTTCTTCTTGTCCTTCGAGAAATTTTGCCAATTGCGGATCTCCAAGGGGGCAGGTCCAGAGAAGTTCAGAAAAAAGAAAGAAAGCGGCTTTAAAGCGAAGTTGTAGTCTTATTAAAACACCTGCCATCGCTGCCCCTGCCCATTAGATCTCGAATACTCAATACAGCAATAATAGCTACGAGTCCTAGCGCGCCCTCAAAAGACACCTAAAATTAGTTATCAAACATTAATCACTAATATGGCTCAGGTATCAAATAGTTCACAAGAGCCAAGAAATATAAGATGGCTAAGGCAGAGGCAATCGGGTGTTTGTAATCGGCAATCGTGGATACGTATAAATGCGATTGGCTTTGACCCAGAAACTCCAATTCTAAATGGGACCACATTACACCGCGAGAACGACGAAGCACGCCCGGTTCCTGGCTGTCATTGAAACTGCTTCCAACCCCATCCGCGCGGCAATAGAGCTCTGAACACATTTCATCAGTTGGCGCTCGTTTCTATAGGGCTCGAAGCACCAGCAGCACCTGAGATGAGCTCTTCGAGATAATCAAAGCCCATTGCAGCGGAGCCTTCGACCACCGGTGAAGGAGACGCTACGCCTTCGCTCTGGTCGTTCTCAGATCCTGAGTCAGAGTCGCTTCCTGCATGGTCTTCGCCTCTGCCGGTAGTGTTGCTGTTGAATGCATTGGTTCTGGGTGCTAACAAGTCTTTGCCGCACAGGGAATTGCTTTCGCGGCCGCTGCCTCCACGCTGGAGTGCTGCTGTTGCGTGTGTACCCCTGTTTCTGCTGTGGTTCCCATTGCTTTTGGTGTTGGTATTGTTGGTATTGCTCTTCTCGCGGCCTGAAGAGCCTCGGCGAAGGAGAGAGCCAGGCCCATTCGTATGATGAGGAGTTGGGCGGCCTCCCTTGGTAAGCGTTCTGCTGCCACCAGGAAGCTCTAGTCCTCCTCCTTCTCCACCACCACCACCACCTCCTGCCCTAGGTGACGTGGTTATTCGACGGCTTATAGGCGCGCTCGACGACTTCGATGATGCTGTTGTGGTGGCATTGCTGTGAAGGGGCTTTGACGCAGGCACTGTCTTCGCGGAGGTCCCATTGTGGTGGCGCAAGGGCCCTGAAGATTGCGAAGCAGTCGTGCTAGCAGAATCGTGTTTAGACCTGTTGCTAGGATGAGAGGGCGCTGGCGGTGGCGCAGCAGCCGCAGCCGAAATGCTGTTTCGGCGCATGAGAAATTGCGCTCTCTGCGTCTCGTTCGGTGTGAGTTTAGGTTTGCCCATCAAGCGCTTCAATTCAGAGACCTAAAGCCATTTAGAGCACCGTGAAAGAAACATAATTAGGAAATATCCCATCTTAGGCAAGATAGAATGAAGCCGGGAAATGATACCGCAAGGAAAGAGGGACACATTCAATGCAAAGAAAAGAAAAATCAGTGTGCCTTTCCATGGGCGCGCCAATTTTCGTTTCACCTCTTTTGCATGCGCTTGGTCTTCTTGTTTCCTTTCTGCAAACGACGACGAAGGCCTCAGAGAACCACCACCACCACCACCAGTAGCTCTTCCACCTTTACCGCGGCGCCCTGGCCCTAGTACCCCACCACCAGGAGCTGCTGCCCCACTTCCACTAGTGCTAGCACGCGGACTGCCGGCTCGAGGGGAGCGCGCCAGCGGTTGCAAAGTCCGAGATGCACGGCGCGCTGACGACGACGACGATGATGATGATGATGATGCCGAAGTCGGGCTGAAGAAGTTCCCAATGGCGCCTAAACTGCTCCCAATGCTGCTGCCAAAAGGAGAAGTAAACGCGCTGCCGTCTCCGCTGCCGTCGCCATCATTGTCCCCATCTCCACCGACGTTGTCATTCTCGCCATTCTTGCTGTCAGCACCCTCCGCGCTCGGGGCAGCGGTGGCGTCTTTGGCGCTGCCCAACCCGAAGGAAAACGAGGGCATCGAGCCAGTTATGGTGGATCGTCGGGCCGACACAGGCGTGCGCTTCGCAGGGTGAAGAGGGTGAGCGCGGGGGCTGGCACTTCTTCCCGTGCGGGGCTGAGCACCTCTACTTCTGGAAGAGGTAGGCGTTTTCGTGGTATTGGAAGTGGTTGATGTTGTCTTTGAATTCGCAGATCCTGCTGGTCTGGCTGCTGTTGCTGCTGCTTCTGTGCTTGTGTTTGTCGAGAGTGGGCTTCCAAAGAGACTCGTGGACATGCCGTCAAAGAAATTGCCACTTTCCGACGAAGAAAGCGGCGGCGAAGTTTCTGCCGACGGCTCCGAAGCATCACCCGACGGCCCCGCATCAGAAGCAGCAGGAGGTTGTGGTTGCGGAGCATTGCTTTGCTGGGTTCCGAACAGAGAAGGCAAGCCAATTAAGGCCAGCAATTCGTCTAAGCCTTGGCTGACTTCTTGCATCGGTGCTGCTTTTTCTGTTGTTCCAGGAGCCGGTGTATCTTCCGACGTTGAGGCCGACGACGAAGAAGATGATGACGGGCTTTGCGCTGCTTGAGTGGCGCGTTCCCGGCAGCAGCTCAGGCAAAGCAAGAAAACGCAGCGCTTGCAGCCTCGGAACGGGCAGCCAGTGGCGAGAGTGTCGTGGCAGGCCCCACAGGAAAGGTCGTCGCTCTGTGTTCATGAAAAAATGGACACGTAAAAGATAAAAGGTAAGAAAATAAAATAAAAAATAAAAACAAGGCGTGATGGATCAGCTCCAAAGAAATGCTGGCTGCACGAAAATAAAGGAAAGAGGCAAAAATTAGAAAAAAAAAAAAAACAAGGAGGAGAGTTAATGAAAGGGTGTCACCGGAGAAGTGTAAGGTCGCAGAGCATGATCGCGACGACAAGTAGCTTGTGCTAAGACGCTGTCTTTGGTCTCGGTCTCATCGAAAACCGACTCGCTTGGCTCCGAAATTGCGCTCAATTCTAGCTCAATCTTCTGCTTCTCCGCTTCAAGCGTGGCCACTTCAGGTTGAGGTTTAGAGGCGATTTCATTGAGGCGGGTGGCCTACAGAATAGAATGGAAGATAGGAGAAAACAGTTTTAAAAAAACAGTGTGAAGTTACAGAATAGAATGGAAGATAGGAGAAAATGATTTAAAAAACAACAGTGTGAAAACGTCTCTAGAAGTCTTGCCACAGCAAGCAAAAAGATGTTAGACCACCTTTAGCAGGAAAAACGCGCAAATACAAGGAAGAGACACCCAGGCTCACAGACACACAAGCATCACCTGGTCGCTGAGGCATTTCGAGGCGTCCAGGAAAGGTTCGTGCAGCACCAAGAGGCCTTCCGCAAACACGGCGGTTGCTTTGGCCACTTCTCTCGCGTGCATTCCGGTAGCGCCACCAGGTCTCCTCAACGCAGCCTGCCACACTGACTCTAGACGAGCGAATTTGGTGGCGAGCACGCGGGCGCCGCCGTCGCTCCAGTCATTTGAATCAACTTCCTCCGCCCTCACTGAGCCTTCACCTGGTCTTCCTTCGGCTTCACCTGCTGTTCCTGCGTCAGCCAGCTCTGCTGCCTCGGCCGCAATGGTCTCGGGCAGCCCTCTGTGGTGGAAACTGCTGCTGGCAGAACCACGATGGTCGTCGTCTTCGCCGCGAATTGCAGCAAGGACAAGGTCGAGATCCGATGCCTGCAGTGAAAAGAGAGCGGTGAATATGACGCAAGAATGCAAAATAGCGAAAAATAAGATGAAGGGGGGAAATTACGTCGAGGGAAATATATCCGTGCGATTTTGATCTTCTTCGCGTGAGTTCATATGACGAACCGTTTGTTCTAGGCGAGTTAATGCGCCTGCAGTCAAAGCTTCGGCTCCGTCGATGAGATCCTCGAGCTCAGAGCAAGCTTCTTGCGCCTG
>Ga0307978_1002571_pt1 | contig 12758 bp, 7 predicted proteins | sample OrgLakmetage1056_FD_203151 | JGI IMG/M metagenome (GOLD analysis project Ga0307978, IMG submission 203151) | Saline water microbial communities from Organic Lake, Antarctica - #1056 | ecosystem: Environmental > Aquatic > Non-marine Saline and Alkaline > Saline | place: Antarctica: Organic Lake...
AGAGGCCATGGTGAAGCATCAGGTGGCCGACAAGAGCAACGATGCCGCACCTCTGGATCACGTGTGGTCGAGCCTGGTGGAGAAGGTTTTTTACGGGACCCAGGCCAACTTCGAGAAGTTCGCAGCTGCAAGGCCCAAGCGGCTGTTCGTGGATTACATGGGGGATTTGGAGAAGTCCAAGGAGCCGGACCAGTTCGTGCACGCCCTCAAGGAGGCGCTGTGGTGGTGCCGTGCCAACATGCCGCAAGATCCTGCGGTGTGGGCTCAGGATTTCGGGGTGTACGTGACGGAAATTGAAGCAAGTTTGCAGAAAGCTCTCGACCAATCACCGAAGCTGCTGGCTCCGAATGCCACCACGGGGGAAGCGGCAGCGATGGAGGCTTACAACGAAATCATGGACGAGATGAACAAGTACCGCAGCTTCGAGACCACCAAGCAGTGGTGGAGTCAGCTCGGCGACTGGAAGCCGGTGACCAGCGCCGAGGACGGCACCATCACTCACTTCGAGAGAGAAGTCGCTGCGGAGGAGGAGGGCGCCGAGGCTTATATGGAGTATGCCTACGAGTATCCGGTGCCTCCCGAGCCTGGCAACGATGAAGCTGCTGCTGCCTTTGCCGCTGCTGAAGGAGGATACTACGACGAAGATGGGAACTGGGTCGATACTGGAGGCGAAGGCGGCTATTATGACGAAGAAGGCAACTGGATTGATACCGGAGCTCAAGACGGTGGATATTACGACGAAGATGGGAATTGGATCGAAGGCGGGTGGGACGAGGGCGCCGACGACACTTCGAAAAAATCGGATGGGAAATCGGCCAAGTCCGAGGGAAGCGCCAAGGGCGGCAAAAAGAAGAAGAAATAAAGAAAAGTGGGCTGCCTTGAGACCTGTTCCTGTTGCCAAGGCCCTATTGGCCTTCAAGGGGCTTCCCTTCTTGTATGTACCTGCTCTATCTGTATCTTCATAGCTGCCGTATTGATATGAGCCGAAATAAATCCTTACGTGTTACGTGAAGTCCCATGTATACTTGCATATCTCGACAAGCACGAATACAGCACTTAATAAATAATAAATAGTACATATATTCAGATCGACCAAACAAGAAACAACAGCGACGCAGATTCCTGCCATATGCATGTGCTCGGCCATTTAACCTTATGTCTTCTGCTTTTGAAGCTCTCCTCGGTTTACGTCTTGTTCTGACTTCCGACTGCAAACTGAGAAACTATGTCGATGTCCTTTGTTCTCTGTAATTCACAAAGAGAGCTCTAGATATAGAGAATCGAGCTAATGAGCTAATTATTATAGAGAATTGGATATGGGCGGGCCTTCGGTAATAACCAGTGGCCTCTGAGTTTGGTACATAGCCCTTGTTCTTGTCTGCAGTTACACATTTGGATTGAGTCAGTGAGTCACTTGATTCGTAGCGAACGCCAATCAGCTATCAAGTGGAAGGCATTTCTGCTGACTTGGCCATTGATTTCTGTGCCACCAAAAAAGCCATTTCACTGATCGCGCACTTGGGCTCTCGAAAACACTTCTGACGGTATTACATCAGCAATCGTAGTCGCCATACACTTCCGACCTGAACGGCTGCTCCATTATCGAGGCCAACCCTTCGTTTGGCGTAATTTTCCCTCGGAGAATCTGTGCATTGAGGGCAGCAGTTGTTACAGTGAGAATGGAATTGTTTCAACTCTAACACACAACACCAGCCGAATACAATATCGTATACACACCTGACAAACCCCAAAAATAATTGGAAATTTGAGGTCCCTTCGGAAAGAGTTGTTCCGATTGAGGATCAATTTCTCGAGTGAGAAAGCCGTGTCGACGCCCTCGGCCACTTCCGTCGACGACGCTAGGATGTCCTTCAGCCGCTCGCCTCGCCCGATGCGAATCCCTAAATTGCGGTTGCGCGACAAGGGGCCAAAGCACGTCCCGAAGGTGTCGCCCACTCCCGAGAGACCAGCGAGCGTAGAGGGGCGGCCCCCAAAGAGGAGGGAAATGCGTCTCATTTCAATGCACCCTCGCGTGACCAGCGCAGCCATGGCGTTGGTGCCCAAACCCAAGCCTTCGCTCATACCCGCGGCCACGGCAATCACATTCTTCACTGCGCCCCCTACTTCGAGGCCGATCACGTCCCTTGACGTAAACACACGGAAGCTTCGGCTGGAAAGAATGTCAGAAAACTCGCTCGCAAGGTCGCGGTCTTCGGAGGCCACCACCACCGCCGTGGCTTTGCCTTCCACAATCTCGCGCGCAAAACTAGGCCCCGACAAGAACGCAAACGAGTGGCTTTCTCCGAGCAATTCGTGTAAAAGATCGCACATCAGCTGCCCTGATTTGGTCTCAATGCCCTTGGACACCGACAAGATGGGAATGCCTTCAGGAATGTATTTGCGCACTTTTCGCAGTGTATCACGAGTAAACTGTACAGGTACTGCATGCACCAAGTGAGTCGCATTCTCAAGTGCTGCCTTCGGGTCCGCTGTAGCCACAATATTACTGGCTAGCGTGATGTCGCTTAAGTACCTGTGAACAAGAGAGTGGATGTGAAGGACGTGCTAATGAGCAATACGCGAGCATTCGAACACTTACGTAGGATGACAATGGTCGCTATTGATAGCGCTGGCTATTGATTCTTTTCGTACTAAGAGCGTCGTATTTACGCCTCGTCCTGCAAGAACACTAGCCATGGCTATGCCGAAGGAACCGCCGCCAATAATCTATCAAGGTTCAACCGCAAACAGCGTGGGAAAGAGGATGACAGGCAAGTTTCGCACTGGCAAAAAAACGAGGGCGCCGTTGGCACGCAGAGCCACGCACCGTGAAGCGAGCCGTAGCTGAATAGAGGTCACTATTATTTTCCAAATCGGATGCCTGCGCCAATTCGGCAGCCCTGCGCCGTCGCCGCCGCCCGCCGATGCCCATAACTGTGGAAGCTCTTTGTGGAGCCCAGCCGTCGACTCGATTCCTCAGAGGACGCGCTGCCCACGCCGACGGCTGAAAGCCGTGAGTGCTAGTTAAGAGGAGAAAGCATATAATTCCAAGTGGGGTCGCCATCGGCAACTTTCGGTCCATGAATAACGCCTCAACAACGTGGTCTATAAGCTCAAAAGCTGACGGACGCAACAACAACAACAACTTCAAAAAAAAAAGCACAGAAAAAGCACAGAGAAAAAAAAAACGAACTATTTTTGTTTCTGTACTAATATGATGATCTCAAAGGATATTTTGTTGAAGAAGCATGCGATGATGCCTCGATCGATCGATGCTTCGATGCGATGCTCTACTAATTTAATTACAGAAGCTCTTAGGCCTCTCTTAGCTAGCTAGACTGAGCAATACCAGTAGCTTTTTGCTCACAGCTGAGCTTACTTGAATAATTCAAATTTCTAGTACGAGCAAGTGCAAGGACCTCTCTCCTTATCTGCTTCTTGGCAGATTGAAAGAAATAGGCAGTGGAACTAGTTGCAAGCCTTTTTTCTTTTCAGAAGTAACAGCATGCCTCGTGTACAGCGTAGCCGAGCTCTTTTTGCTGTCATTTCCCTTACTCACCTCAACCAGTGTGTAGCATGGGTGCAGCGAATTTCTACACCGAGGCGGATCTCTGCAGTTCGCAAATCTAGCGATCTCTTAGACGAGCAGACTCAATTTTGGAAGGGTTGCACTCCGATGAAGTCCTTCGATCTATACAAGCATGGGCCTGTTCCTAGCTCTGAGGGACTTTATTGGCGACAAAATTCGGACACGGTTGAGGTTTGGGCTGCAATAGATGACGTGTGCAAAGTAAAACGAGACGTGAAAGTAGATTTCGGACCTAAGCGTCTGGCCATCAACTTGCAAAACGGCGCACCTTCATTCGACTACACTCTGCAATTATCCAATGGCATTGACGTAGAGGAATGCACTTGGATGGTAGAAGCAGACGAGACACCCGGTATAGGGGACAATCGGTGGCTCTTGGTAAGCCTAAAAAAGAGCAATAAGTTTTTCAATTGGCAGAGCCTTGAGCAAATGGAGGCACAGGGGAGCTCTCGCTTAACCATTGGTCTGAGTGGGGACCAGCAGGCGATCGAATACGACCAGCAGATTTCATTCGTTCGTCTGACTAAGGTTGGACAAGCGGCGAAGTGCGACGTTTATGCGCGTAGTCTGAGCTCAAAGGAAGAAAATCCTATCTGTTACTTTGTCGGGAAAGTTGCTGCGGTACCCGAGGTGGCTATTGAAGAGGCCGTGTGGGCACAAGCGCCGCTCATTTCTCGCCATGCCAAAAAGATGCACTTGGAGGTATTTGGCGATGAAGTAGCCGACGTTGAGCTGCTAACAGCCCCGGGAGACTCAGAAATGGGCGTAGCACAGGAGCAGGTAAGCTTGAAGCCCTTGGAGAAGTCCCTTGCGAAGGCTATACCTACCTCGGCTGAAGAGGTTGGCTTCGACCCCGAGACAATCGTTCAAGGCCAGGAGCCCTTCAGGGTGCGTCGTAGCCCAGAAGGCGCGCCACTGGGACCACCTGTACAAGCGAATTTCGTCTCACCCGAAAGAGCATCTGAATTTGACCTCTCTGGTGATGCAAAAGGCAGCAAATGAACTTGTTGGGCGGATTCAGAACTAGAATCTGCGATATGATGCTAGTGGATTCCCGTTCGACAACAAGTTTTTCCATGTCGGTGGAGCAGAGGCGAAAAGGTGTAATACAGCAGAAGTGTGTTCGGGGGTTGCCCCAGATATATCCTAATTAACGACTGACTAAGATTTGAAGAATCGCAAAACCGCCCGCGGGCGCCTCTTCCGCCGTTGACAACCATAAGCTTACAACATACACCCTGTACGTAGTGCATGCTTGTGCGGGTTTGCTTGTTGCGAGTTGCGAGTATGTGTTCAGTAGTCAGTACAGAAGTATCTTCTGTAGTATTATTCGCTGAAGTATTTCAGCGATAGCAGAGAGCAGCATAGCGGCGGCTCTTTACCGATTCTTTATCATTTAAGGGTCCCGAATAGACGAGTTGATACACGGCCACCGTGTCCTAAATCGCAATAGCAGTCACTATAGCCAAACTTCCAATAAATATCAGCTAGCATGAGTGCCCCGGGCACCACAGCGAAGGAGCGTCGTCTCGCACGACGCGAGGCCGAGCGCCTCGAGAAAGACTCCTCCAACAAGGCAACGATACCTTCAGAAGTTGCACCGGCAATTGATACAGGCGCTTCTACAGCGAAAGACCGGCGGCTTGCAAAACGGGCCGCGCTTAGAGCTGCCACGGAGGCAGACCATGGAGTTAGTTCATCAAGTGCTTCGGCTGAGGCCCCGGCACTGGAGAAAAAGAAAAAGAAGCACTTGGTACAGCGCAAGAGTGCTGCTGAGAAAAAAATGAAAGCCGAACAAGCGAAGGCTGAAGGCGCGCCTAAGAAGAAATCAGCTGCCCAGCTTCGAAGAATTGCTGCTCGCGCCAGTGCACGTGGTGAAGAAGTGCCTTTGGCTGGTGCAGCTGCCAGCCAGCCAACTGCCGTCACTGAAGCTAAGCTAACAGAAATGAATGCCAAAGAGCGGCGCTTAGCCAAGCGAGCAATGTCGCGTGAGAGCGGTGACGTTGACGAAACTCTAGCTCCAGCACCTGAAGCCGACGGCAGCACGATGAACGCCCGAGAGCGACGCCTGGCCCGTCGGGTAGCGGAGCGGAATGGCGAGGAGGTTGATCCAGCGGCAGCGAAAAGGAAAGCTTCATCGATGGTTGCACCGACCGAGTGGGGAGAGTCAGAGCACACTAAAATTCCTAATGTAGTGTTTGTGGGGCAGCTTCCTTACACCGCTACCGAGGACGACATTCGAGACCATTTTACGAAAGGACTCGAAATACCTGCGAGCGACATGAAGGTCAGGTTGTTGACGAAGAAAGCTGAGGATGGCACAAGCAAGAGTCGAGGTATGGCTTTCGTAGAATTTAGCGACGCCGAGCAGCAGCACCTTGCTTTGACGCTGCATCGGTCTTACTTCGGCACTGGCGAGGGGCAGCGTCGCCGGCAAATCAACGTTGAGAAGACTGCTGGGGGCGGCAAAGATGTGAAGAAAGCGCGCGTAGAGGAGGCTCGACAGGGGCAAGAGACCCATATGAAGTCTACTGTGAGCCGAATCATCGAGGACTACGTCTCAAAAGGGTTTGCGGGTTTGCGAGAAGTGTTAGATGGCGACAAATACCTCCATAACATGCTTCTGAGGTGCGATGCCTCCACAGTGGACTTAGCACTCGCCGAGTTTCAGGAGCGGAACCTCGAAGACCTCACCAACCCTGCTGCATACTTGACAGCACTGGTGTGTCGATTCCTTGCTGAGGGAAGTGATGCCAAGGTCGCTGCCGCTGCCAAGCGAGAAAGTGAGAAAAGGCAAGAAAACAGCGGCGGTTATAACAGCGGCAAAAGCTCCACTCCAACTTACGGCAAAAGCGCAGAAGCGCCTAGTGCGGCTGCAGCAGATGTGCCCCTCGAGCGGCGATTCCCTTCGCTCGCGACCCGAGGAGGCCGAGGTGGGCAAGCTCGGCGCTAGTTTGAGTTCAATGGGCAGTGGCGCGAGCACAGAAGATTTTTTTTGTCCTTGAACTTTTTCTTTGATAACCCGATTAAACACTGAACAGCACCAGGCAATAGACAATTTGCGAGGTCTATTGGCCCAGGTCTATTTCCCGAACATTTGAATGGATGTGCACATGCGTGCAAGTGGCAAGTGGCAAGTAGAAGGCGAAGCAGTAACTAATAAGATAATAAGAATAAGTAAAAATTGAGAATTAAGGCGAAAGGTAGTCTGGTAGTATTTCATACAGAAACCCTCTACCTTTACCTCAACCTCTTTCTCTGCCTCGAAATACAGGATCACGCAAAATTACATTGCACCGTAACTTCTACCACTACCACCACCTTCTACCACCCGTAACATGTTCTTCATGTGAATTTGGCTACATGGAATATTATAAATCCAAATGGGATATGAACGCGAACTACATCCGTATAATCTGCAAAGGAGGCCGTTCCCATGTGCCATAAAACCGCGCGCCCCAGGGGAGCTGCTACTCCGACATTAAAATCACTGGTTGTCCCACCGAGATCGCTTTTTGAAGCCGCTCCCGAGGGCCTCGGGTTCAGTTTGAGGCGCCATTCCAGTTGTGGCCGCCTGCTGCGAAGAGGAGGTGGCAGCCGAAAAGCCGGGGGCATACGGTGATGCACCTCTTGTTGGTGCTGCCTGGCTCGTAAACGAACCACTACCTCGATCCTGCCTGTTACCACCACTGCTGCTGCTACCGTGCCCTTTACCAAAACCCCCGCCTTTGCCTTTGCCTGAACCGCCCTTGCCAGAAGAACTGCTCGCGAGGTCGTGAAGGCATGGCGGTACTGGCTGCTCGGAGACTCGAAGGTTCGACATTAGTTGAGAAGCGAAAGCGCTGTCGCGCCGCGTTAGCAACGTGTGCGCCGTGCCGGGCACAACTCCGTCGACTCCCATGCGACCCGTGCGCCCAATGCGGTGCACGTGGCTCTCAATGCTCCGAGCGGCGTCGTAATTGACTACATGTGAAATGCCCCGCACGTCTAAGCCGCGCGCTGCCACATCAGTGGCCACCATCACCGAGGTTTGCTCCGCTTTAAACAGCCGGACAGCAGCAGACCGGTCAGCTTGATCCATGTCTCCGTGCAGGCTGCACACCGCGAATCCGCTACTGGCGAGAGCACGCAAGCTCAGCGCAAGACTCTCTGCTGCTGCTTTCTGAGACACGAAGATTAACACTTTCCCGCATTGTAGGAGGCCAGGAAGGGTGCTCGAGAGCCACGCCCATTTGTCGCTGTCCTCGCGCAAAACCACGAATTCTTGCTTGACGTCAGCGTTGGAGGCGCCTGCAGCGCCCACCTGAATGCGCACCGGCCGCACCAGGGTCTGAGAGGCCAAAGATTCGACGTGCCGCTTGAAAGTCGCCGAAAAGAGAAGGGTTTGGCGATCGGGGCGAATTTGCTCCATGATCGACCGCATTTGGTACTCGAAGCCCATTTCAAACATGCGGTCCGCCTCGTCGAGCACCACCATGGTCGTGCGCCTCAGATTGGTTGCTTTCTTCGAGAGAAGCTCCATGAATCGCCCGGGCGTGGCCACCACCACCTCACGACCTTCCTTCAGCGCGACCACCATCTCATACTTCCCTGCGCCCCCTACAATCGCTACACTACGGTAAGGCTTTAAGAATTTGGCTATTTCTTTGTGGATCTGCTCCACGAGCTCTCTCGTGGGGGCAAGCACAACGCCAATGGGGCCTTCACCTTTGGCTAGAGGTCGCTGGTCCGACACGTGCACCACCATCGGCCATACGAAGGCCAAAGTTTTGCCGCTCCCCGTCTGCGCTAATCCCAATAAGTCTCGACCACTCATAGCCACCGGAAGGGCCGCCGACTGCACTGGAGTGGGTGCCTCGTAACCTTGCTTGATTATGGCCTTGACGAGGCTATCCTGGAAGCCTGCGTGCCTGAAAGACCGAATCGGCCACGGAGCCTCGTCGCCTTTGATCACCAAGTCCATTTCGGCCGCTAGCTCGTCCACAGCTTGAGCACTCATCGAAGCAATATCATGATGGGGCGTGTAGAAGTTTTTGCGGAAGGGTTCGTAGACGATTGAGGCATGATCCACTGGGGGCAGTGCCTCGATGGCGCGCTTCTCTCCGTCCTCGCCATTTCCCTCATCCTCCTCGTCGTCAATTAAGTTGCCGTCAGAGTCATAATAATCAAGCACTGCGTCGATTTCATCTGGCACCTCTTCGTCTAGCCGAGCAGCTTTGGTTTTTTCTACACCCATGCTCTTGTTCTGCTCTGCCACGACGGTAGAGTTGGCGTCCATAAACGCATCAAGCGGATCGACCTCATCGCTAGCTGCAGGGCGGGATTCCTGCTCCACAACTCCATCCTCTTCATCCTCTTCGTCGAAGTAATTCTTAACTTTTGGCTTGGCTGCTTGCTGGCGTGCGAATCGACTCGACTTAGGAGCCTTGGCAGCTGGCTCAGAGGACGCAGAGTGTGTAGAAGGGGCTGGAAAGCTAGCGCCTCCAGCGCGGACGAACATCTTGACTGGTGGGCGGTTAGCCATTTTTACAGCAAAGTATTTCCTCAAACTCAAGTTCTTACAGCTCGGCCTGACACCGTAGCCATTGCTTACCAACCGTGGCCTCGTTCACTTTGGCCGCTTCGGAGCTTAAGATATTTCTAAACCCGTGCCGACAAAGAGAGGTCCACTACGTATCTGTACTTTCTTACGTAATTACGTAGATGATAGCACGACAGCAGGACAGCAGGATAGCACGATAGCTTTCCTACTAAGCTTAGAGACTAGCTAGCTAATAGAGCCAATGTGGCCACAGAGACCAAGCTAAGAATTATGGAGGAGTGTTGCGGTAAGTTCTCAACTACTGCCTCCAAGCTTACTTTATAACCGGTGCTTCAGCTTACCGACCTTTCATAGGGTAGCTTGACCCTTCTAGCAAGGATATAAGGTTATCTTCATCTTGCTTCTAGAGCCAAGATTAGCTGATAAGGATGATTTCGAAGGATGAAGCCAAGGCGATGGCTGAGGGTCGGCTTCAGTCATTGAGGGAAACAGAGGAAGCCCTCAGCACGGGAGCCGCGACACTAGAGCAACTGCAAGGCCAGGGTGAGCAAATAGATCACGCCCGTGCAGCTGCTGATTTGAATGAGTACCAGCTAGCATTGAGTCGTCGCATGGTGCGAGGTATGACGTGGACGGGTTGGATGAGTAACATGGTGTCTAGTGGGCCCGCGCCACCACCTCCGCCACCTCGCCGACCACATGCCAACCTTCCGCCTCATAAGTCAGATCTAGGCTGTGCAAATTCTGCGGAGAGAAGTCATGGACAGGCGGCAGAAGAATTTCAAGGGTGGAGCTCAGAGAACACCTCAGTGAAAGCCCAATTGTGTGCCCAGGACGATTACTTAGACAAACAGCTTTCGAATGTGGAACAGCTAGGAAATATGTCGCAGGCTTTAGGCTCGAGTGCAGCATCTCAAACGTCTCAGTTCAGCCATCTCAACGATCAAGTGGGAGACATGCGTGACGAGACAAGAGCCATTGTTCGGATGCAAGGGCGGCTCGCAAGCTCAGTTCGGGGGAAGCCACAGTTCCGGTGCTTTGCAGCCATCGAGCATTTGCCAAGTGGCCGTTTTCTGGGCGTGTCTGAGAATGGTGACGTGGAGTTAGCTCCGCTCTCTGCAGGCATACCTTTTGGTGGGCGATGGGAGGTGTACGACAGGCAAGATGGCGTCAGCGGCTTCAAGTCTCTCGCGTCGAGAAAATGGCTAGGGCAAACCATGCTCGGACACATCAAAGCGCGTGGCTCGAAGATGGGGTCTTGGGAATGCTGGGAAGTGAATGTGGACAAGGACCAGCCCATATTATGCTGCAGTGCCAACTCGCACAGCGGTGGGTGGGTGCACGTAAGCGACTCGGGTACACTCGTAGCGAAGTCGGCGTTGGCAGAAGATAAGCGGGCAGCACCTGGGTGGCGGTTTCATCCCCTAGGCCAACGCCGCAGTTCCAATTGAAAGCTTCTTGTGTTTCATAATTTCATTTTCCATAATACATATGCCTGCTTGTTGATGTTTGCTCCGGTTCGATTTTTTTCGAATTCGAATTCCTGATGAGCCCTTAAAGAACTACGGGCGTCAAGAAGAAAGAGTAAATTAGCTTAGGTCAAGCCCGCTTTCATATCAGTTATTTACCCCAATGGAATCCTTATAGTTCTAGACCAGAAATATAAGTATAAACAAAGAGATGCAGAGTGCAGAGGTGAGTCAGAGCCAAGTAGCAAGTAGCCACAAGTCCCGAATCCCATCCCCGAACTGATCAGCCACACGGGTTCCTCCCCTACTTCGTGGGTTTCCCCACGTGCTTCCGATTCCTTTTGCTGCCCTCTGCAAAGACTGACGATACGATCGATTGCTCCCTACGTGTGATGCTCCAATCAGTGATCGACCGAATTCGTTCCGGCAGTTCCAGATTCCATCCATAGAACGTTCCGATCCCAATTCCGATATCCCCGAAACATTCCCCGCTTTGTCTTTTCACCAAAACATCTCTCATCGTAACACATTCGCTGTGCTCCCGCCAGCACGGCTCTTAACGAACTCCGAACTATATCGGATTGGCCTATTGGCCTTTAATCAATAATAAGTTGGCCCCACTTTCTCTCTCACTGCGGCCTATTAATCCTTAACTCATGAAGAGATTAAAAGGCTGTGCCCGCTCTTGTAGCCCGATGAGCCATTAATCCATAGGCCTCGGTGCTAATATGACCAGGCGCCAGACGCAACGCCCGATGCCATGGCTGCCCTTACTAGAGCTGCGAATATCATCCTGCATATCATGCATCCTTGTGGAAGGGGTCGTCTGCCGAAGGTCCCTTTACTATTGAATAGAGTAGTGCGTAGTGCAGTACAGACACAGCAGCAGTATCTCCCAAGGCAAACCTCCTAAAAATGAAGAAGACGGCCCGGCTTGCGTCTTGTATGGTACACTAACCCAGTGATCATCCAAATGGATTTTCTGCTGCGAATTATTCCCTACATTTAGAAGATTTCAGGGAAAGCGTCACGGCTACCCTAACGCACCATATTAGTTAGGGAGGGTGTATTTTGTATTTAAACCAAATTAAAAACCGAGTGCACCGTGTGTGTTTGTGTAAATATTGACAATTGGCCTAAATGCATATTTGAGTTTTAAAAAGTGCGTATTCTTACAATTTCTGTACTGTACTTAGTACTTCACCAGAACAAACTCAAAAATGGACATCCAGGAAGCTATGGCTATTCTCGCTTCACGACCGTACGTATGCGCCTTGGAAAATGACGCTAAATTTGATCTAAGCGCCATATTGTGATCTTATCTGGTGACCCGTGTGCAGGGCATTTGACCCTTTACAAGTCTCAAGAGAGCAATCGAACTCCCCAAACTTGGGACAGCGTATCGACACCAGCACTGGAGAGGTTGAGCGGATCGAACGACCCGCAGGAGCAACAGATGATTCGACTTCAGGAGAAGCTCAAACTCCAGAAGCTGCTCACAGTGAGGCGGTTGCTCGTTTTTCGAGCGAACTTCGCACTAAACCACTCACCGAGGTCGTGAGTGTGTTTCGAGCCGCTCAAGCTCAGCGAGTTGCAGCTTATGGACAATTCGACGCCTCTTTAGCCACTATGCTCGAAACAGGAGTATTTGATAGCTACGGGAGCACTTGTGCTGTTGCAACGGCAACTTTTTCAAATTGTTCGGCCAACGCTGTCGCTACGAAAGAAGTGCTAGAGGAGACAGGGGCCCAGGAGCTCGCCAAAATAATTGCCAAAGTTCAGGTCAGTCGCACCAACGCCAGCAAGATTCTACGTATAATTTTTCTATATATTATTATTTGATATTTGGTTCTGTTCTTTTACATTGCGCAGGGCCTAGAAGCTGAGAAATTGGCTCTGACAGCGGCGCTACACCTCGACTTGATTCGAAAGCGCCAGCTCACTGCTGAGACCACTAGCGAAAATTTAGATGCTAGTGAAGCGCAGGCTTACCTTCTCCTCGAAGAGAGCTCGGCATCCACAAGACATAAACTTCAGTCGTTAGTGAGCTCCATCAATGAGGCGCTCGATGACATGGTGGCTGAGATCGCTGACGCCCTTGATTAACCGAAAGTGGAACCGCCTCGCGCCTCGTCTTCTCCACCATATTTTGATTTGA
>Ga0307978_1002572_pt1 | contig 12756 bp, 7 predicted proteins | sample OrgLakmetage1056_FD_203151 | JGI IMG/M metagenome (GOLD analysis project Ga0307978, IMG submission 203151) | Saline water microbial communities from Organic Lake, Antarctica - #1056 | ecosystem: Environmental > Aquatic > Non-marine Saline and Alkaline > Saline | place: Antarctica: Organic Lake...
ACACCCTTTTTCCCGCTACCCTAGTCTAGTCTAGTCTAGTTAATACTCCCCAAAATACAAAGAAACACCACTGTGGCATATAGGTAGCAACAGAAAAATGTATTCCCCCAGAGCAGGGATCGGTCATTACCGTAAATAATGCACCCAACGGACAACTCCAGGGCGGTATTTGGGTATTTTCATCGCCCCCGGGGAGGGGGGATCAATATGGAAATGGGGACTACCCACCACCAGACCAGGTGGGGGGGTAAGAATCGAAGGATCTCTGGAAAAATGGCCCTCTCATTGGCCAAATGGTTTTTTGCTCACCTCCTGGCAAGAAGGTTATACCAGACTTCAGTATCACAGAGACGAGGAAAGCAGCTAAGAAACATTTGGGGGATGTGTGCCTAATGAGCTTCTTAGTTTGAGCTGCAATGTTTCTTCTTTACTCTACCTGTTGTTCGCCTCCTATAATTATGGCCCCTCGAGGCCTGTGTCTCTGTGTCTATAAGTAGCGCCTGATTAGCTTCTTAGATAATTAGCTACTTTATGGCTTTTGATACTATATTAGCGTATATTCTTTTGTTCGTTTCAGCAACACTCTCAACAAATACTTTTACAACAACTTTTACTTTTTTTCAAAACTTTCTTGGCGCCCTCGTCTGAGCGTCTACTGCTAACGTCTGAGCAGGTTCTGAGGTATGATTGAAGACTTTCTAGTCATCGGGCTTCAATTGGATCTTTCACACTATCTTTCCTTGCCTCAATATACTTAAAGCACGAAATTTCTAGATGTCGGACGCATGCAGGAAGCCGGCTGACATCAGGTCCGAAACCCAACCCGCGATTACAAGGCGCGACACCTCTCGAATAATAGTGCTATGCTGCAACATTTTTTTGAATAGGTCGTTCTTTGGAGGAGGGCCTAAGCCTGCAGCCAAAGCAAAGCGTCCTCTTGACTCTGGATCTACTGCTGATAGCCAGGCCAAAGTGGCTAGTGAGGATGCTTCAGGGAGCGAAAAAGCTGCACCCATACTAGCCTCCGAATCTGCTGCAAAGAAGAAAACCAAAGCGCGTAAAGTGATTGCTGATTCAGATTCGGATGGTGGCGAGTTTGACCTCGAAACATCGGAGCCTTCTGCCTCAAAAACTGAAGCTTCGAAGCCACGAAAAGCAACCAAATCCACACCTAAGGCTGTTGCTACTTCTCCCGACAAGCCTGAGCCAAAGGCCAACGAAGCGGCTAAGAAACCAACGGCAGGGACTCTGTTCTCACCGAAACTGAAGGCGAAAGCTGGATCTTCGGCTTCATCGTCAGCTCCAACTACCTTAGTGGCGCCTTCTTCTTCATCTTCGGTTTCGCTTCCTGCTGCCGAAGGAGCAGAGGCAGAAAAAGCAGCGGCTTGCGCTGCAGCGCTTGCAGTCGTGTCAAAAAAGGAGACGAGCCCAGAGTCGGCAGGAAAGCCAGTACCCTACGCGCTGCTCTGCGACGCTTTCCACGAAATCGAACAAATCACGGGCCGTTTGCAGATCACGGCCACCATGACAACGCTCTTCGCAGAGGTGCGAGGAAGCAGCACTGAGAATCACTGGCAGGTCGACAGTCAAATAAAATTACGGGTGCTACACTCTTTAACCCCGCCCCTGCCTCTCAACTCTCGCACCAACCGTACAGGTGATTGCGCAAAACCCCGCCGACTTGGAGCCGGCACTGTTCCTCGCGTCGAACCGCGTGGCACCCCCTCACGCCAACGTGATTCTGGGCATTGGGGAAGCGCTGATCACCAAGTGCATAGTGCAAACTTTCGGGCGCACCGCAAAAGCAGTGAAGGAGGCCTACGACGAAGAAGGGGATTTGGGCATCGTGGCCGAAAGCAGCCGGAGCTCCCAGAAACAGCTCAGCTTTGCGGCTAAGCCCAAACCGCTGCTACTGGCGCACATTTTGAAGGCCTTGCGCACCATTGCGGAAACCGAGGGCGAAAAATCAGGCGACCGCAAGATTGCCGTCATTCAGAAGTTGCTGCGGGACTGCAAGGGCAACGAGGCCCGGTACATCGTGCGCGCCTTGCAGGGCAAGTTGCGGATTGGGCTCGCGGAAACCACGGTGCTCATAGCCTTGGCGCATGCGGTGGTGGCGTCGCCGCCGCCCGTGGAAGACGCGAAGAATGCAGCTGCAGACTCCTCGGCTTCCAAACACCTTTCTGCTGAGGTGAAGAAAGTGTTGTCAGAGAAGAGAGACTGGCTTAGCTTAAAGTAGTGCTTTTACTCTTCATTTCTTCACTGAAGACTATACCTTGAAGTTCATTGCAATTCCTCTCAATATGGCAATAGCAGCTGCGGCTTATCCTTGTGCTATCTTCTCTATTAGCAACCTAATGCAAACGCCACACATTTCAAGCCTTAACCATTTTTGTTTTCTTTACCCGGTTTTCTTCATAGGTCCCGCTCGAAGCTGAATCGGTGCTCGAAGCGTGGCACAAGACGCAAATGGCAAGCCTCGAAAAGGACAGCAAGAAAGGTGTCGACAAGTTGCCCACGCCCTCGGCGGAGGTGCTGGAAGCTTCGGTCTCCCTCGTGAAGCAAGCGTACGCAGAGTGCAGCGACCACGGGCTCTTGAGCCAAGCTTTGCTGGCAGCCCCCCTGTACCGCGTGCGGGCCTACTGCCATTTGACGCCGGCCACCCCTGTAGCCCCGATGTTGGCGAAGCCCACCAAATCGGTGAACGAAGTGCTCAAGCGGCTCAGCGGCCAACGCCTCACGGTATGTAATGTGAGAGAAAGAGATGGAAGATAGAAACAGATGGAACATGCACATGGGAACAAAAACAGTCTTCGTACTTGAGTGCACTTACTCGCATTGAATGCGGTGCCCGGTGGTGCCGGCAACATTAGAATAGGAAACGCCAAAACTTGTCTCAGGATTATGTTAGTGAACTCTCCTGACGTAGTCAAAACGTTGTGATCTTGCGTAGGTGGAGTTCAAGTATGACGGGGAGCGCATGCAGCTGCACCGCCTGAAGGACGGCACCATCAAGATCTTCAGCCGCAGCCAAGAAGACACCACCCAGCGCTGGCCGGAACTCGCCAACTCAAGCTTTTGGACCTCCAACATTTTCACCACCGCTCTTGCCCAAAAAGAGGTCCGCCCTTCTTTAATCCTTTTTCGTAAAACCTTCTTTGTCTTTTCTTTTCTTTCGATTCGTCATGAATCGGTTCTGTTTGCACAAACTGTATTTTTTTTTTTCAAATTTCTCACGATTCCTTGGTTGAATCTCTGACTACGTACAGGGCGGAGACGGCACCTTTGTCCTGGATGCAGAAGTGGTGGCGTGGGACACCATAAACAAGAAGCTGCTGCCGTTCCAAGTGCTGAGCACCCGGAAGCGGAAGGCCGAAGAATCCGAAGAGCAAGCCGTGCAAGTGATCGTGCAAGGCTTTGACTTGATTTACTTGCACGGTGAAAGTTTGCTCCGAAAGCCGCTGGTGCTGCGACGCGCCATGATGCACGCGGCGTTCAAAGAGGTGGGCTGCTGCTGCTGCTGCTTCTTGACGTGCGCCTGTGATGACGTGTTGCTCTTGACTCTCTTGATCTTGGCATCCATTCCATAATTTTTGAAGTAGCCTCGTTTCGAAACCCCCCAAAATTGGAATTTACACACACTAGCCTTTCGTGTGCTGTTTGACCTCACATGTACGGTATGCATTGCTCAGGTGGAGGGCCGCTTCACCTTTGCCCAAGGCCAGGACGTCGACCTCCGGGACCCAACGGACAAATTGCGGGACCAGGCGACCCGCGAGGCCGAGAAAGCCGCCTTGCTCGCTTGCGCGGGGCCGGAAGCTACCGGCCGTGCTGCGGCTGCACTCGTGGGGAAAGACAGCGAATCGGGTATTTCTGTTGCTGCGGGTGATGCGGGTGCTGCTACTGCGGGAGCAGATAGTGGTGGCGGCGAGGCTGTGGAGAAATGCGAGACCACCAGCAGTGACAGCAAAGGAGGCGACAAAAAGGACAGTCAAGAAGACGACGAAGAATTCGGAAGTTCGGCGGAAGAAGGGGAGCAAATGATGGCGGCGTTTATGTCGGACGCAGTGGAAGGCTCTTGCGAAGGCTTGATGGTGAAAACCCTGTACGGCGACTGCTCCACTTATGAGCCCTCGGTGAGTGAGAGAGAGAAAGAGAGGGTGAGCGTGGTTGATTGTTCCTTACTCTATTTCTCTGGGACAAGAACTATGCATATACCGATAGACATCATGAGACAATTGCACGAGCATCTCGCCACTCTCTGAAATTTAAACACCACACTACCTAGTTTCCGTGCCATCAGATAAAACTCAAACTAACTAACTCAATGAATTTTGTCATTTACAAAAAAACAGGTGCGGTCCCTCAATTGGCTCAAGCTCAAAAAGGACTACATGGACGCGTTTGGCGGCGCGGACTCCATTGATTTGGTGCCCATTGGCGGTTACCTGGGCAAGGGCAAGCGCACCGGGGTGTGGGGTGCCTACTTGCTGGCCTGCTACGACCCCGACAGCGACGAGTTTCAAAGCGTCTGCAAGATCGGCACTGGATTCAGCGACGAAGCGCTGCGCGACCTCAGCACTCAATTTGAGGTGTGGTTGCGTGTGAAGCAGTGCATTCTTTTCTTGGTCGAAAGGTTTTCTTTCCTAATTAGTTCTCGACAGTATTTATTTCTTCGATCGACTTTTTTAAAAACACTTTTTGCCTGCCCATTTACTTCTTTTTCGTCTTCTTCTCCAGGCGCATGCCCTCCCGTCGGGCGCGCCGCGGCCCAAGCAGTACAAGCTGGGGGACTCGCTGGAGCCGGACGTGTACTTCAAAGCAGTGAAAACCTGGGAAATCCGCTGCGCCGACTTGTCCCTGAGCTCGGCCCACAAGGGCGCCAACGGCAAGCGCGGCATCGACGCGGGCCGCGGGATTGGCCTCCGGTTTCCGAGGTTCTTGCGGCAGCGCGACGACAAACCCCCCACCCACGCCACTTCGGCCGACCAAATTCGCGACATGTACTTCGACCAGCAGAGCGTAGACAGCTCGGCAATGGCAGCCGCCGCTGCTGCCGAGCCAGAAGAAGAGGACTGGTTGTGAGCCCATGAGTGGTGTGTTGAGAAGGAAGTAAGAGACTTGACAAACGGAAGGGAGAAAGGGAAGTACAGGCGAGAGGCACGGAGTTTTATTCAGGGAACTGCGGCACATATTTTTTGCGAGCGCAATTAAAATATTATGGATATCCGGAGTTGGTGTTCTCTTGTGTTAGATGTTCTATTGAGCGCATGTCGCATATACCATATAGCCCAGTCCTGCTTGTGTATGAGTCGCGCCCTGTGGGGTATGCCGCGAATGCCACGAATCCCCAATTCGTTATTCATAAAGCATGGATAATTTCGGATTTCCCCGTCTAGAACCAGCGGCCGCCTCCAGTCTTTTCTTTATTAACGCCCATGTGCGATGAAATTCGATTATAATGTATCCGTATAGGCCTTAGGAAGTATTGTATGGTAGTGGCATCTGAGTTATGGGTGCTTAGGGGCTTGGGGGAATAAGAGCGTGTATGCGCGCTTCGTAACTCATCTCCACGCGCGTGCACCCGCTTTTTGTGTGGTAGGGGCTTTCTCTCGCTTGCCACTCAAACCAAGCGGTTGCCGCATGTGAGTTGCTGCTACTTGGTTCGAGTGTCTTATCGGCGGGTATTGCACGCCACTTGTAGTGCTGTAGTGACTGGAATGGCTGCTCATCACACTGCTGTTGCTGTTGCTGTAGCGGTCACTGTAGTCCGCGTTGCGAGCGCGCAAATAGGCGAGTTCTTGCTGGGCAGCCCTTTGCGCGGCCTCGAACGCGTTCTGTTCCAGGGCCTGTTCTTCGGCTAAGGACTGCATGGAAACCGCTTGGCGGCGCATGGACTCCGCCAGGTCGGGCGACACCGCAGAGGGAATCGGAGGCCGCACTGCGGACGGAAGCTTTCGCTGGCCGCCATGACTGCCTCGGCTGCCACCGCTGTGCGAACTGCGCCCTCCTCCAGCCACGAAACCATCCCTTTCGCTGCCGCCGCCACCACCACCGAATTGAAACGGTGACGTGGCATTGGTGTCAATGGAGCGCATCGAGTCGTCAGCATAGAGGAGCTGGCCCATTTCTTCACCCCCAAAAGTGGGTGAGTCCAGCACGCCCGAGAGCGCACTCTCTAAAGAAGGCGACAGCGACTCCGGTGAAGCACTACTTGGTGCTACTCCTCCTGTTGCTGCATGATCATTGTTGGGCTTAGCAATGTTCTTGCTAGGAGTTCCAAGGGAAGATGGCGGCGGGGACTCAGGCGTTGGGTTCGAGGAAGGTTGCTGCTGTTGCTGAAGCTGCTGTTGCTGTTGCTGCAGCTGTTGCTGCTGTGGTGGCTTCACCGTCAGCGGCGCGTGTGCCGTCGGTGGGTAAATGCGCCCTAGTTGCTTGGGCACAGCCGCAGCATCCCACGCTGACGCATCTAAACGGTGGCTGATCCCGGGCACCACCATGCGTTGGCGCTGCAAATTTTCATGCCTCGCGGCGGCCCATGCCCCTACCACTGCCCCAAGCAAAACGAATTTCCCGAGGTTGGCCGAAATGCCCGGCATGTTCAGGAAGGCGGCGTGCCGCTGTTCTTGCGGGGCTTGGTCAAACGCAATCACCATTTTGCGCAGGCCATTCAAGATCTGCTGCTTGTGAAAGTCGGCGGCTTTTCTGGCCGCACCTTCGCTCAACTTCCAAGGTTTCGCGTGCGCCGCTCCGCTCTTGCCGGGGCACACCATCACCACAGCTTGCTGCACCTTGAGGAAGCCTTCTTTGAACTCGCGCATGCGTGCTGCATACGCATTGGGCTTCTGATTGCTGCCACTCGAAGTAGATATCCCCTGTTGCACGCTCCCTGTCGAACGGCGATTTGCTCCTCCTCCTGACGACGGGTGGTTCGCGCACTTCTCAAGGTCGCGCGCCATGACCGTGAGCTCTTGTGGGGTTGCGTACTTGAACTGCATGACGCACCCGCGCAACGCCTCAAAGGTTGTGGTGAATGCGTCAGTTGGATCCATTGTGGCGAGCGTCGCGGGGTCAAACGGCAAATCCCAGTTGATTGTGACCGGCGGCAGTGGCGGAGGCAGAGGAGGCGGAGGCGGGGGTTTCTTTTTCGGTGATTTTGATGTCTTTTTCGATGGTGCTTGCGCTTGCTTTTGAGATGGCTTCGAAGGAAGAGGAGGACCACTTGCAGCCGGCACTTGTTGCACATGCTGCTGCTGCTGCTGCGGCTGACTTTCTTGTTGTTGCAGCTGCTGTGATTGTCCTGCCTGCGCCTGTGGCTGTTGAGCCTGTGGCTGTGCCTGCGTCTGCGGCTGTGGTTGTCGAGCTCTTGCTCCCGGGCTTTTCAGCCACGCTTGGTGCATCGCTGCTTGCTCTGCCAGGGCGCGTCTCGCAGCTTGCTCTTCTTCCACCCAGAATTGGTGATTACTATGATGAGGCCCGTCACCACCAGAGGACGGTGGCGATGCTGCTGCAGTTGCTCCTGCTGTTTGCTGTGGCCCTGCCTGCTTCATTGCGTCTGCCATCGCCCGTTGCACCGCCTCTAGAGCGCCTTCCGCCGCGCGCACGCCTTCACTCACTGCCCAGGACGCTTCAGCTTCAGTGCTCGACGGACTCGTGCTGACGTCATCCACGTGATTGTGGTTGTCTCGGCTGCTGGCGCCACCGTGAGCGTTCGGACCACTATTTGTCCTGCTGCTCTGCATGGCTGCACTCCCGTGGTGGCCGGCATAAGGAGCTCGGTGGTCTGGCACAACTACGTGTAACTGCGGCCACGCAGGAGGCACACCGCCACCGCTGCCGTTAGTGCGTCTACTGTTGTGGTGATGGCCAGGCTGGTAGCGCTGCAATTCTTCGTGGTTGGGGCTGTACAAATGCTGCGCGGACGCACTCCCTGCCCCTGTAGCAGCGGCGGCAGCGGCTCCAGGCATCGGTTGTGGCAAATGATGGTTGAGGGAAGAGGACGGCGGCTGCATACCTGGTATTGACAAGGGTGGCGCCACTGGCGGCTGAAATTGCGGCTGAGGTGGCGGGTCGTCACGCGCAGGCGGCGGTGGTGAGAACGCGGATACCATATTAGGAGGGGCATGACCCAGGGCGGCGAGGGCCTCTCGCGCGGCTGCCTCAGCTCCGTCTGCGGCATAATCACCCCTTCCCGGGGGTGGCAAGAACATTCCTCCACCGCTGTGCTTGGCAGTGGCATGCGATGCATGGAGGTCTTGTTGAGTGGCGGTGTTGATATTAGGATGAGCAGCGGTCCAGCGCGCATTTGCAGCTGCGCGAGCGCGTTCCGCACGGGTAGGTGACTTCAAAGGTTCTTTTCCAGCTGTGCCTCCTCCTGTTGCGGCTGCTCCCGTGGCAGCGTGCGGGCTGCGAGGACCGAATCCTCCACGCGAAGGCATTATTGGAGCAGGGCGGGCAGGAAGAGGCTTCGTACCAGCAGCAGGAGCACCACCTTTATTCGCATGACTCTTTGGAACCTCCGGAGACTTGACCGCCTGCCCACGGGCGCTGCCCGCGGTGGCTACGTCACTCGCCGCCATGGCGGCACGCTGCGCTGCGTAATCGGAACCCCGCGCGTCAAACACGAGTTTCTTGCCGGTGAGGTTCAAGAGCTCGTGGCCGTTGGGTACATTGGCGAGTTCACCCAAATCCACCCACGATTCGCCACCACCTCTTCCTTCTTCTTCATCGGCAGCGGCAGCACTTGAGTCTTGCTTACGCTCTGCTTCTACGCTAGGAGGTGGTTCAGCGTTTCTATGAGGGAGCTCTGCCTCTTTCTCCTTCTGCTCGTTGCGGTCAGAACCACCGCCATCACCGCTTGCACTGCTATTCACACCTTGTTGGTTGCCTGGCTCACCATCGTTATCCTCGTCTTCGTCGAGGAGGCCACGCGACCGCCTGCCTGTGTTTGCGGGAGCAGACATGGGTGCTTGCTTCACTTCATGAGCAGCAACGGAATCGAAAGCGGTTGGTGAGGCTAGGTTGCCTTCGCCTTCCTGAGTCTCCAAGGGCGACCGCCGCTGCTTTTCCTTTGGCACGGCCGTCACAGGCGCTACGAAGAAGCCTCCGCCGCCGCCACCACCACTGTAGCCTATTGCTGCAGTGCTGCTCCCACCTCGCCCGAGAGTGCCCATCCCCAAAGTAGACCGTGAATTCAACGTCGCAGTGGCACTAGAGGAGGTAGTTGCCATTGGCACTGAGCCGTTTTCGTCTTCGCCTTCGCCCTCTCCATCGTTACCGCCGTTGCCACTTGTAGCAGAAGCAGCAGCAGGAGCATCCATCGCAGATGAAGATCCGTCAGTGGCATACCACAAGGAGTCGTGGTGGTCTTCCATAGACGTCTCCAGCGCGAAAGCCCCGTTGCGCCTCGCTGCTGCGGCAGCGACAGACGCCGAAACAGCATCGCCTCGGTCGCCTTCTTGCTCTGGGGCACTGTTAGTGGTTTCGCTTCTTCTGTCACCACTTCGGCCACCCGTGCTCGGATCAACCGCCTTCTCAGCACTAGCATAAGTAGCCATTTGAGACGATGCGGCTTCACATGGCACTATTCCATCATTGTTTTCCGCCGGTGGGGGTGTTGCTAACAGAGAGCGCTGACTCTCTTGTGATGTCACGGTTGCTCCAGCTGCCCCAGCTGCTGACATGCCTACTCCGCGCATAGGCTGCCCACCGTTCAAGCCTTGGAAATGATAGCCCGCGCCGCCTGTAACGCCCGGCACTGAAGCTGCACCAACGTCACCAACGACTCTTTTGACTCCTCCATCGTAAGACGTGGTTGTTGTTGGCCCAGCAGACGGCGCAGGTGCAGCATTCGCAGCAGCTAAGGCTGCATGAGCCAGAGTGGCCGCGTGTGCTGCTGCCAGAGCATGTGCTGCTACCGCCGCGGAGTCAAAGGGCGGATTGCCTGCTTCTTCCTCTCCTACCGATTGAGGTGAGTCCAGCAGAGAAGGCGACAAAGGGCCTTGCGTGGACAGTGGAGACCACGGCGGCCCAACCTCATGCAGATGATGGCTTGCTGCTGCCTCATCTTCTTCTGCTTCTTCCTTGCCGGCACCAACAAAGCTATCGTGATTGAGAGACGATGAAGACGCGGCAAGGGGCGCCAATACATCCGCATTCTCCGGCGCATCATCACTTCCAGCGGAGGCCGAACGAAGAGACAGCTGTGACAGTGGTGCAGCGTTGAGGAGTGTTGGATTACACGCATTCTGCGCGGCTTGAGCTGAAGCAATCGCTGCTGCATGCGCGGCCTGTGCTGCTGCCTCTGGGGATGACCCTGTCTCGAGCAACCACTTCATCACAGCAGAGTGCACTACCGCATCCAACGCACCCCCTCCTTTACTTTTGGCTCTCAAAGAAGAGTTGTGAGGCATGGACTCAGCGGATGCGAATGCACCAGCGACTGCGACAGCTGCTGCAGCTGCATTCTTGCTCTTGCTTTCGCCGCTTTCAGTCCACGCGTCACGCGCTGCAGTCGTAGAGCCAGGAAGAAGTTCACCCGATGGAGTTGGGGGCGGCGCGCGCGGCGTCGCAGAAAGATTTCTCTCTGCATTGGAATGACTAAAAGAAGCAGCAGTTGACTCGGTAGGCTCAATCGAAGCTGAAGCAGAGGAGGCATTAGCAGCAGTATTAGCGGAAGGTGGCACAGCAGCAGCGAGATTTGCCACAGCAGCGCGAACAGCCGCTTGCACTTCAAGTTGCACCGCGCGCAGCAGCTCGTCTCGCGTCATGGCTGCAGACTCCTGCGAGTGCTGCTGCTGTTGAGCGTGGGCGATTGCATCTGCCTTCGCACCTAATCCACCATCTGTGTGAGATTGCACGTTGGCTTCACGGCGGTCAACCTCTTTGACTTCCTCTTCTTCCTCGCTAGGCTTTTCGTCAGGTCCGCCGTTCATATCAGCAGCAGTCGGCTCTAAAGTTGGCATCTCAGGTGGAGTCAGCGGTCTAGCCATTGCCATCTCTGTCGCCCGCGAAGCTTCCGAGGCAATTACAACATCACCATTCCAATTGGTTTCTTCCTCTGATTTCTCACCACTGCTGCCACCACCATTGCGGTCACCATCTTCTTGTAAACTGCCACCAGTGTCGCCAACGTCGAACACGTCTAGAACGTCGCCATCGCCGACTTGCCAATTCCGCGCAAAGTCCGCAGCTCGGCGTCCGCGGCGGAACCCGTCAACGGCTAAGATGGCAAGGGGCGAAAGAGGCTCGGAATTTACGGTCAGCACCGTAACAGGAGGCGAACCTTGTTCCTCGCCAAAATCTGCTCGATTTGGCGCTGTAGCGTTGACGGCAGGAGGAGCGGTGTGTTGTGTAGTGGCACTGGTGGTTGCACTGATGTCACTAGCGGTGGTGCCAGGCCTTGGTGCTGGCGATGCGGAACGCCGACGAGTGAGCGAGGTAGGAGACACGAATAGCTTGGGAGCTGCAGAAGGAGAAGAAAAAGAAGCGTCGGCCGGCGGCATAGGGGCAGGTTTGGGCGGCAGCGGCGCACCATTCGGCAATGATCCACGGCGCAAAGGGCGGCTAGGCTTCCCAACCGGCACTTGTGCTGGCTTCGGAGGTAACGACACAGCAGCCGCAGGCGCTGCAGTCATCGCGCCCGTTGTGGGAACTTTTGGTGGCAGTGGAGCACCATTCGGCAGAGAGCCACGGCGGGTCGGGCGGCTAGGCTTCTCAACCGGCACCTGTGCTGGCTTCGGAGGTAACGACACAGCAGCCGCAGGCGCTGCAGTCATCGCGCCCGTTGTGGGAACTTTTGGTGGCAGTGGAGCACCATTCGGCAATGATCCACGGCGCAAAGGGCGGCTAGGCTTCCCAACAGGCACTTGTGCTGGCTTCGGAGGTAACGACACAGCAGCCACAGGCGCTGGAGTCATCGCGCCCATTGTGGGAACTTTAGGCGGCAGTGGAGCACCATTGGGTAGTGACCCGCGGCGGGTTGGGCGGCGCTGAATAGGCTCTGCTTTGGGTGGCGGGGGTGCAGACGGGCGCGGCGGCAGGATTGAGCCACGGCGGCTGTTAGGAGGCGGCGTCACTGGCGATCCGAGAGAACTGCGCCCACCTCCACTGGAGCGCTGGCGAGGCGGCTGCTTCTCCCATTCTTCGCGGTCGTCACGCAGGAGCGCCGCCATTGGCGACGGCGGTGGCATTAGCGGTGAAAAGGGCTGACGCGGCGGCGACATTTCCTCTTCTTCATCGTCGTCCTGCTGCTGAGGCGACTGGGGCGGGGTCGGAGCCAGGCGAGGCCCCGCAGAAGCGGGTGACGTCACCATCCCCAGGAGAGTAGCTTCGGTAGCCTCGTCCAGCCCAGCCAAGCACAGCGACCTTTCCACGACAGTCACTGCGCCCCATGCCTTGGCTTCAAGCAGAGGACGCCCCGCGGCTCCACCCTCAAGGGCACCTTGCACGAGCGCGGCCACCCGCTGAGCTTCGGGGCAGCCCCCCGAGGGAGTAGCCACTTGAATCTGCGCCACCACTGAGCCCGCCACCAGGCTGGTGATGGCAACACGCTCTTCGTCAATCGCCAATCGATCCGCGAGCGCAACACGCAGCCGCTCGCAAGCCTCGTCCCTCGCGAGTTCCGGCAACGCCCACTCCTTCAGCACCAAATCAAACTCCACGGCCGGCTGGGTCGGCGTTGGCTGAGGCCCCTGTGCGTTGGCGCCCGTCGGTAAATTAGAACCGACCAGGCGCTTGACTGCAGACGAAGAAGAC
>Ga0307978_1002574_pt1 | contig 12748 bp, 12 predicted proteins | sample OrgLakmetage1056_FD_203151 | JGI IMG/M metagenome (GOLD analysis project Ga0307978, IMG submission 203151) | Saline water microbial communities from Organic Lake, Antarctica - #1056 | ecosystem: Environmental > Aquatic > Non-marine Saline and Alkaline > Saline | place: Antarctica: Organic Lake...
GAAGCGAACACGTCTGGCTTGAGGTTTGATTTTAAGTGTTAACAGAGTTAGGCACAACCTCGACATCGCCCTCTGTCGGAGGTCCATTACGCAGGCATGATGGAAGGCGTAACTTCGTTGTCGACCAATTGTCTTCCAAGCTCCAATCCAGCCAGCGTTGTCTGTTTAATGCTCTGAGCGTGGTATGGTCAGTTGAGGAAGACTTTAGGCTACCGTACTGATCGAAAGGCAAGCTAAGTGGTGTAGAATAAACTATATAATATAAAAACACATAACGCTAACCGAACAGCTTTCCGAGCGATTGGACTATCTCCCGAGGTCGTAGGAACCCTCCACTGGGTCGGATTCGTGTTGAAGACCACTGACGCCGTACGTCACCGAGGATTCTTCAAGTGGGTGGCCTTTCTTTTCAAAGCCAAGGGCGATCGCTTGAATCTCGCTAATGTTTTCGGGGAATTCATCGTTGGCCTTTAACTCAGGTTGGGTGAAGGCGCCCTTGACAAACGACATATCAAGGTCGCCATTTTGCAAATCTGTTTTGAGACACTCTCGAGATGCTAGGTTCTCCGCCACACGAAAGTGTTCTTGTTTAATGTATACGTTGAACAGCACGGTAATCGCAAGCAGGGGGAACATCAAGCTGTATGCAATCCGTGCCTTTTTAAGTGCCAGAAGTCCCGTGATTGTAATCTCGGCTATGAAAATGCAGACGAGAAGTATGCCGATGAAGCTCGTCCAGAGCTTGCCGCCGCTATCCGGACGTGCAGGGTAGATGTATATGAATTGGTGTCGATACGCTGTGTTCATGTAGAGAAAACAGAATCCCATGACGAAATTGGTAATTGGGGCAATCACGGAATACACGAGCAGAACCATGAAGAAAAGGACAACTTGGGAGAACGTGTCGGCGTGCTCAAATTCGATTGGATCACAAAGAGGTCTAATGCCCATGAAAGTTGTGTTTCTCTCCTTGTCGGTCAGGTTCGGACCAATAAATCTTCTCAGCCCAGCGAGAGCGAGGGGGATGATTCGAACAACCTCCATACCCACCATGAGTGTCGTTCCAACGAACACAATCTGAATGAAGTAAGTTGACTGGGCAGGAAGCGAGTTTGCTAGGAGATCGACAATCGACGTAGGATCAGAAATGATAGCATTTATCTCTTGAAGGAGACCGCCGGAAATCGCAGAGACAAAGAACGTCTGAATGATCATGAACGCTGACAGCTTAGTGAACATTGAGGTCTCTAGCAAAGAGCCCGAGATGGGGTGCTCGAGCATTGACACCGCTTCCAAGATGACTGGTAGCAACGAATTAAAGACAACGACCAAGAGAGGGGCCAGCTGCTCTAGTAGTGGGCCAAGAAAGGGATATGATTCAATCGCATCAGCGATCCACTCGAATTCTGCCTTAAGTCCCTCTACAGAGGAGAGCGACGCAAAGAATGTCATGGGAATCGTCCACAGCAAACAAATTGTGATCGTTATCGCAACACTCGCAAGCTTGCCGAGCTGCAGCTCCCTATGATTCTTACCGACATTCTGCCAGAGAACTGCGTTGACAGGCGGAGCAAGAAGGTGAGCATATAGAATCAGACAACACGAAGCGAGATGAGCTGCAGGGATATCCTCTTGTACTTACTATCATCGGGATCTGGAGCTGCAAATGTTTCCATGACAAAAGGCGTGGAATGAACCATCTGCAAGGCCGCGTGAACAATGTTAAGTTTGGTGAAGACGACAAAGCCGGCTTCGTACAATTTTCCGTCTGCCTGCCCCTCAACCAAAGCCACAGCTGCGGCAGCCGATGCCTTGAAGGCGCTAACACCCATAGCGAGAGGGTTACTGGAATGACTAAAGTATACAGGATCTTCAGCACCGAACGCAACTGTTTTGTTTGGTGCCAGCGGATCTGAATCGTCGAGGTGTGTCACGCTGGACGCTGACGATGGCAGCAGATGCATTCCTTCCAAACCGTGTCCATTAGGCCGCTCGGCATCCGAATGGATCTTCTTGTCAATGGCGGTTATACGGTCTTGGACGTCCTTATTCAACTCGTTGAGCTCCTCCGCATAGGCTTGAATCGAGTCGACTTGCACCCCACCAATCATGCTCTCTCGATGGGTTGGCGCAACCCCCTTGATATCCTCAAAAGCAATTGAATGTTCCAAATTGGCCACGACAGTGTCGCGGCTGGAGATTGCCTTTGCCAAATTGGGCGTGTTGACTCGAATCGTTGATTCCACAATCGTTTCATGCGAGTAGCACTGACCAAAAAAGTGCTTCAAGGCGGCATCGTTTCGGTAGTACAAAGGAATACCTTGCACATAGACTGCATAGTTGCGCGCCAAGGGGCGCTTGAGAAACTTTTGACGCTGTTCAATGAACCAATCGAATTCCTTGTAGATGAGATACATGGTGTAACCAAAGAGCATGTACGCGGCAAATGCTGTGCCAATCAATCGCTTGGATTCAGCCGGTACATGCGAAATGGTAACCTCAATGATATTGTCCGTAATGAGCGCCGTTTCTTCCGAAGTATCCGCAGTAGCGTAGAGTGGCATCAACCAAATGGCATTGATCATGCCCAACACGCTAACCTTGTAACCGCACCTGAGTACGCGAAGAAAACACAAGGCGTCCATACCACATTCTTCCATAATTTCGTCTTCCGTGGGCACTTGTTGCCTCCAAATCCAAGAGAAGAATCCATGCTGGCTCTCCGCGAGCGGCGTCTTGATGTCTTTCACCCAGTTCCTTAGTGTATAGGGCTTGGGAAAGCGTCGACGGACCCAGCAAAAGAAAAGAAAGAGGAGACACAGGATGCTTCCGTACACCATAAAGGTGTTTCTCAACACTTTGCCGTCGTTCGGTGTGACGGCATTGTCGTCGTCAGTGGTATCTTCTTGGAGAAAGCGAAAGCGACGTACATCACCCACCATAGAAGAAAGATCCGTCATGGTCGCTGCTGTAAAGTCAATGGTTGTGCTACTGGTACACTGTACGGTACTATACCGTAGCGTTTCAGTTGCTTGCAGTTCGTTGTTTGATGTTCGTTGTTCGTTGACGGTTGACGGTCGTCGTTGCGTTCATTCTGTTTATCTATTGTCGACGATCAGGATGCTCGGACGGACAAAAATGCGATTGGATTCAAAAAACGGTATTGGCGAGATTTCTTTTCCGGTACTCATATCTATTGGAGTACTGTCAAAAATTACTCATCTCTTGACTAAGTAATAAGAGGGAATGTTACCATGCGTACATACGTACGTACCGTATCGTGTGTGTGTCGTCGTGTGTCGTTTGCGTGATGTGTATGATGTGTGTGATGAGGGCAATAAGGGGATTATTGAATTATTGTGGGTGGGTCGGGTTGAACTAATCTATTAGTCCAATGCCCCGGTTGAATCAAAAGCACAACACGATTGCAAGCTGTTACTCTTGGAGCACCAGGAAGTTGTCTCCTAAACACTCGGGAGCCAAGCAAAAGAAGCTTCATTCATGATGATATGTTGAATGAAATTGCCGAGGACACACCAGCAATGCTCTTCGTTGTTGCGCCTGCATATTCACGTTGTTTTTCTTCTTTTATAATACTCCTCGTTGTTCTCCTCCTCCTCGTCGTTCTCTTGCTCCGAATCTTCCTCTTGCTCCTTGTCTCCTTCTTGCTCCTCTTCCTCTTGTTGCAATGCCGTTCTTGCCTGCCTCTTGAAAGCTTGCAATCGATTCCCGTGGCTGATCAGGTGGCGGCCAATGTCACCCATACACGAAGACAACGATACATCTCTTTCCCAAAACTTGCCGCACAGCTGCTACATCGTTCCACTGATCAGATCAACGTTTTCTTGCTATTTGCCTGCGTGTACACCTTTTGCATCTCCTCCCGCTTTTGATTGCTGACGTAGTAGAAGAGAGAGCCTTCCATGATTCTTGGCGCTACCAAGGATGGTATTAGCATTCATCTCAAATGAGCATAAAGAATCAAATGCAGGCGTGAGATCTCCCGGGGGGCTCGGACGCAACAAAAGTAAGATGGTAAAGACGAAAACTATAATAAGTAGTCAATCAAAAACGTAATCTAATCATTATACAAGTAGTTCGTTGCCCCCTAACGAAATAAAAGGTGATGGGTGAGTGTTATCGCATCATGTTGTTGTTGTCGAATGGACATCATCGAACAAACAATTGTTCCAAGTATGGCCTAAGTTGGTGGTGCATCGGTGTGTCCACATATAAGAGCTAGGGAAAACACATGAAATACTCCTTTCGGTGCACCCACATGCCTCCCTTCGCTGAACGTTAAGTACAGATCTGTGATTATGGATGTGTTATCATCATCGGCCGCAGTAAAACAAAAATTGCAACGAACAACGGCCGCACGTACCTCATTTTCAAAAAAATGTTTCCCATAGTGCTAGCTCGAAAGCAGCCAGTCTCCGAGAGCCACGCCTCGCTCATCTGCTCAAAGAATTAAACAGATTGGGAAATGTGAGTGTCGTCCAGGGCGAGCAGTACAAACAGGCTTTACCAACTGATTGGATTATTCTTGTTCAGTTTCGCTTTGCTTGAGATCACCCTGCCCCATTGGCAGTCATATGACACGCATGAATGATTTGTATATAAAAGCAGCTCATCACTACAGAATGGAATGTCGAAGGACAGACAGTAGGACACTTACTCGGTTCTCTGTCGCTTGGCACTGCTCTCGTCGGCATCAACGTCAGCAGTGTCTCCAGGCTCGTACCAAGTAAAGGGCGCCAGTTCCTCCGGAACCGCCCGCGACTTTTCTTCTTCCACATCGAGACCCTCCAGTTCCATGGCATCAACCAAGGTCTGCTTGCGTTGTTGAAGCATCTCTTGAATACCGTTGGATCCGTAAAAGGCAGCGGCCGCGTCATTGGCACCAAAATTGCATCTCGAGCTAATGAGCAAATCAATGACTTGTTTGCGGGCTTGACGCTGCCGCTGCACAATATCACGAAAGTTGCGAATATTTTGCAATTGTTCCGGCATGTCCATATCCAACAAGGACTCGGCAATCTTTTGGGAAAACGGCCGCGCTTTGTCCTCGTGGAGGCCACTGTATTTGTCTTCTTGTTCGGCCGCTTCGGCGCACTCGGCTCGCACCTCTTCGGGCAGGCCCGACAACAACGAAAACAGATTGACGGCACCATCGTTTCTCAAGTCCCGTGCAATCTGCAAGGTTGCCACGGACCGGCAAGGCTCGATAAAGTCGGCGGGTTTCACCTCGGCCGCTGGAATCCCCGAGACTTCAAAGTCGTACGTCACCTCGGGCAACGTGGACGGCACGGTCGCCGCCAACGAAGGTTCCTTCATGGGATCATCATCATCGTCATCCATTTCCACCTTTGGTTCTTGTTTGAGGACAAGAGGAGGAGGCGGTGTGAATGTTGCAGCTCCCATCTCTGTCGCAGCTTGCGTTTTGACTGCCGTCACCACCTGGTCTGGCTCGTCCGCGGGTTCGGCCTTGACAGCTGCTGTTACAGGTGGAGCCTCTTGCAATGACGCAGCACTCGACTTGTTCAACAGTTTTCGCATCTGAAGAATCAGCGTCGGCACGCCAAACGCGTTGACGCGGTCCCATTCCTTGAGCATGGTCGGTAATTTGTCGGACCACGCGGCGGTAGCCTTGGCGGATTCCAGTACGGGCACGAGCACGTCTTCAGCGAGCACAACGCGGAGTTCCGCGAGGCGATCCCATTTGAGGCCATCGAGTTCTTGTTGGAGAACAAAGTGAATGACTTGAAGGTACAGAGTCTGGCGAGGAGGAGTGGCCGTTTCAATGGCGGACAGTAACGATACGGCAAAGGCTGCGGCGTGTTTGCGGTTGAAACCGATCCATTTAGCCAAGGCTTGCAACGTTTCCGTCGAAGCAGTCTCGGTCAAGGCCGTGAGCTTGGACTCGAGCTTGATTCCCCAGGAAGAAGACATGGTCTGGTGAAGTGTAGGCTACGCTTGGGTCTCGACAAGGAGGACAAGCACGATCATCGTCGGCGGCACCTCGAGATATTGTGGGGTGTTGGAGGGTGGATCCATTTTTCGTGGCGTGTGGCGCACAAGAACGGTTGGTCGGGGGTGGTTGCACAGACAGACAGACGAATAAATGAATGTAAATGGCGCGAAAGTCGCCACGTTTTTCCGGTAAGGATGCGACGGCGACCATGAGATTCAAAGAACCTCTCATTGTCTCATTGTCTCGCTTCAGTGAAAGAATAATGGAGCAGGTGGAACTGAAAGACCTCTTTCGCGTTCGGACAGTCACATGCTTTCTCCATCTACAAGCCAGTGACTTGCGAGACAATGGCGAGGCTTCTTCTTCCAACAAGGCGTCCTCGTCGAAACTAGCCGCCAAGATCTCCCAAGCAGCGACTCTTTTACGTCTCGCTGAAAAGGAACTGGTAAGTAAAGGCTACCAAGTCCAAACTATCAGGATCGCCACCAACTCATTTGGTGATTGGCTGTCTAGTAGTAGTAGCGACTTGGTAGAAACACAGCTCGCTGAATTGGACTCGCTTTTGGCCGGCCACTCCATTGATTTCATGTCCCTGGGTCCAGCCCGAACCGTCCCAGAGCTAAACGAGTACTGCTGCAAGATTGTTGAATCCTCGGCGCGCTTTTCGTGTTCCGTCAATCTACGTTCAGCCGACGTGACCATGGCCCGGGCCGCTGCTCGGTGCATTCTGCAGATTGCCAATCTCTCCACCAATAATAATAATAATGTGGACGCGCCTCCTCACCTCAAGGACGGTTTGGGCAATTTTCGATTCTGCGTGGCCTCGTCGTGCCGGGATTACATTCCGTTCTTTCCCGCTGCCAAGTGTGCGAGCGGTGCGAGTAGCGGTCTCCAGTTTGCCGTCGGATTGGAAAATGGCGCGCTGGCACGGCACTTGCTCCAACAGAGCCAATCCATTGCCAATGTGCAAAGCATCTTTTCTTCCGGCATGGCCTTGGCAATCCAACCGGTCCAAGAGATTTGTCAATCGATTGCCAAACGAACGCAGTCGACGTATCTGGGCGTGGACACGAGCTTGAACCCGTCGCTGGACGAGGCTGGCTCCATCGCCAAGGCCATTGAATGTCTGGAGGAAGTGGCGGTATTTGGTGGACACGGGACAGTGGCCGCCGCTGCGGTGATTACGGAATGCTTGCAAAGTTTGCCTGGCATTCAGCGGACAGGATACTGTGGACTTATGCTGCCATTGTGTGAAGATCAGAGATTAGCGGAACTTGCCAGTGCGGGGTCGCTCCGGATCGCGGATCTGTTGAGTATTAGCAACGTGTGCGGAGTTGGCGTTGATACGGTTCCGCTGCCGGGAGATTGCACTGAGACGGAACTGGTCGCCTTGCTGCTCGATGTTGCGGGCGTTGCCGATCGATGGAACAAGAGTCTCACCTGTAGAGTATTTCCCGTGCCTGGTAAGAAGGCTGGAGATTGGACAACTTTTGACTTTCCGCACATGATCAACGCTCGAGTCCTTCCTCTCACCTACGAGCTAGATACGACACAACAAGACACCACTGCTTGCTAGTGCTCTTTCAGTAAAACTCTAATTCAACAAACTAAAACGAGCTAGCTAGAGTAGCGTCAATTAGTAACTTATTTAAGTCTACTATTGTAACAGTCTTAGAACCCATCCGGTCCAAGAGCCGGATGCTGCCAAGGATCCGGCTTTCTCTGTTCAGGAGGCCGCTGGGGGGGATGTTGTTGTTGCTGCTGCTGCTGTTGCTGCTGAGGCGGAGGCCTCTGCCCTTGTCCCGGTTGGGGAGGATAGGCGCCCGGAGGCGGTCTCTGGCCCAACCGACCTGGATCGTGGGGCTGCTGCTGCCTTGGTTGACCCTGTCCACCAGGCCCCCACTGACTCTGGAGTGGGGGTTGGCCTTGTCTTTGTCCCTGCTGCTGCTCGTTATGAGGATACGAAGGGTCTGTGCCAGGCTGCGGAGGTGTGTAACCAGGTGGATACCATCCTTGCTGCGAAGGAGGGTAACCCTGTTGTTGAGGCGGATATCCTTGCTGCTGCGGTGGTGGGTATCCCTGCTGCGGTGGTGGGTATCCCTGCTGCGGCGGCGGGTATCCTTGTTGCTGAGGATAGCCAGGAGGTCCCTGACCTACTTGACCGGGCGGCGCACTGTAGCGACCCGAAAGCGCGTACGACGATGGCTGCTCGTTTTCAGACGACTCAAAGACAGAACCAAGCGTGTTCTTTGCTTGTCCCCACCAGGCTATTGTTAGGAAGAAGATCAAGTAAAAGTGTTAGACAACATTGAGACTCGTGTCACCTCGAGTCGTTCCAAAACAAATTGACACCAATACGACTTACTTGAACTAGTGGAGGTGATCGACTGACCCGCTTCCTTTGCTCCAGACACTACCGTATTCCTTGCGCTTTCCACTGCGTCCTTGGTTCGGTTGCTGAATCCAAGCAATCCTTGCCAGGCGGTACCAAGCGTTTCCTTGACTGCAGTTGTCGCCACTGGAGTTTGCGTTACCAACTGGTTTCCACTCTGTGGCTGTTGGCCGTACCCCTGTGGGGGAGCACCACCATACGACCCGTACTGGTTGTACTGTCCATACGGACTATTGCCATACTGTGGAGACTGCTGATAGTTTCCATGTTGTTGCTGAGGGTACTGTCCGTGAGGATGCTGCTGTTGAGGGGGTCGCTGTTGGCCCGGTGGTCCCTGCTGTTGACCCGGTGGTCCCTGATGTTGACCCGGTGGTCCCTGATGTTGATCCGGTGGTCCCTGCTGTTGGCCCAGTGGTCCCCGCTGTTGGCCCGGTGGTCCCTGCTGTTGGCCCAGTGGTCCCTGCTGTTGGCCCGGTGGTCCCTGCTGTTGGCCCGGTGGTCCCTGCTGTTGGCCCGGTGGTCCCTGTTGTTGCCCTGGCGGTCCCTGCTGTCGCCCTGGCGGTCCCTGGTGGGGTGGTCTCTGCATCTGCTGGGGAGGTTGCTGCTGTTGCCCTGGCGGTCCCTGGTGGGGTGGTCTCTGCATCTGCTGGGGAGGTTGCTGCTGCTGCTGCTGAAGAAGTCGCTGATCCTCGCGAGGCTGCTGCTGGCCAGGCATGGGACGACCCTGCTGGGGATTCAACGGCTGAGTCTGTCCCTGTCGAGGCTCCTGTGGCTTGGGTGCCTCACCGCCTTGTCCAGGTTGCTGCTGCCAAAGAGGGACTTGCGACTGACGACCCGGTGATTCCAACGAAGCGGGGTCGGTACCTGTAGCACTCAAAGGGGGACGCGAGAACTGATTCTGTGGTTGGCGATCCCATGGCATTTCTTTCCGCATCGGTTCCGTTGCTGGTTCTTCCGCCTGGGGTGCTCCCCAGCCTGGAGCAGGCTGGCGAACATGCGGTTCCATAGCAGGTGTCTCTCGTTCTTCAGGTCGGTGTTGCAATGAATCCGGCGGTGCTTCACCAGTTGGTCCACCAGGACGGCCTCCTTGAAGGTTGGGTGCCTGCAATCCAAAGGGCGGCTGTCGCTCCTCACCATCCATTGCATCTTCGCCTCCGGGTCGCATTCCCCAGACACCAGACTCTGGGGATGGAGCCTTGGACGCTCCCGTAGACTCTGGCCATGCCTGAATCTGCGCCTTTAGGTTGGGATGTGTGTCTGGCTCTTTTGGCTGTTGCTGCCAAGCCTGGGGCTCTGGCGACCTTTCCTCGGTTCGCGTGAGATCGGCTTGTGGCTTCTGCTGCTCAGGTTCGTAGCCCAAAGACTCCTCCAATGGAAAACACGCAGCCGTATCGGGTCCCGAGATTATTGGGGTGTCAGTGCCAGTCTGCTCTTCGACAGGGGCAGCAGCGTCTCTGGTATCCCGAAAAGGAGCTCCCCCTTCGTTTTCTTCGGCGGCAACCTCCGTCTCGGCCTCTGCTTCCGGGCGATCCCAAGTCGTGATGCCTTCCGCAGAGTTGAAATAGTACAGCTGTCCCGACGACGGATCCATGTGCTCGCTCCATCCCGGCGGAAGTGGAGACGATGCTTCAGGTTCCTGTTGGTCGGGCTCTGTCTCTGGAGTCGGTTCCGGTTGCTGGTAGTTTCCATAGCTTGTAGCTTGACTCTGCCAGCCTCCTTGGTCCGGCTGTTGTTGCTGCTGATGTTGCTGCTGCTGCCCATAGTTGTAAGCAGCTGGATTGGGACTCGCGCCTGCAGTACCCTCCGACTTCCAAAGGCTCCAGGCCGTCGAGGCCGCAAAGAGCAAGAAGCGACTCGAGAATCTCATTTTTTATTTTTCACGAGGAAAAACTGGAATCGAACAATAATCAACGCTGTCTTTCTCTCTCTCTCTCTATCTTTCAAGTTTGTTCGAACTAGACTACTGCAGTTACTCTCTTGTCAGCGTCTGCTTGTGGGATGTGTGTGTGCTGAACAGTGGTCGACACCAACAACCGCAACGAGATGAATGTTTGGCATCGATCCTCTCCACCTTGTGCGCAAATTGGGCGAATGTTCCACGCGTCGTTTCACTTGTTCGCGCCAAAACTAGGCTACTGGTGAATGCGATTTTTTAAGGCTTGACGCCGAAGATCCGCCTCCAACCAAAAAATACGAAGTACTGTAATGTAACTGCAAAAAGAAAATCTTGGCGCGAAAGACGAAACCCTCGTTTGACCATGGCGAGAACATTAACTATATAAACAACCGAACAAAGACATACTAGTACCAGAAAGGAATAAAATCAATAGGCAAACACACGGGAGCAAGAATCAGAAGAGAAGAGTCGATATTCGTGGAGAAATTGCCTATCGTGCGGAGAACCGACTCGACAACCTTTGAGAAAACACACAACACCTAGAATTTGTACCAAAACCTACACGAATTGGAGCGAACGGAGCAACATGCCAACAAGTCGCAACCTTTTTCACGATCAAGCCACCAATTCAAATGCAAGTGAGATACCAGCGGCACCATTGGACGAGGAAAACAAAGACGGACAGGATGATGAACAAAACGAAAAAGCATGGATGAATTTGAGCAGACAAGAAGATCCGAGTACACTTTGTGTACAACGTCAAGCACGACGGGCGTCACAAAGCTCGTCTCGTGGCTGGAGGACACCTTACTGATGTTCCTTCCGGGAGTGTGTACTCCGGCGTGGTCTCTCTCCGCAGCCTGCGCATCTGTATCTTCCTCGCCGAGCTCAACGGCCTCCAAGTTCATGCTGCTGACGTCGGTAACGCGTACCTTGAAGCCGAAACCAAGGAGAAGGTCTACATCATTGGTGGACCTGGTTTTGGGGAGCTTGAAGGTCACACGTTAGTCATACACAAGGCTCTGTACGGTTTGAGGAGCTCAGGTCTACGCTGGCACGAGAGATTAGCTGACACTCTTCGCAACATGGGTTTCACTCCTTCCAAGGCTGGTCCTGATGTCTGGATGCGCAGGAACGGCAATATCTATGAGTACATAGCAACGTACGTTGACAACCTTGCCATTTGTTTGAAGGACCCAACGGAAGACACCACTGCTCTCCAAGAAAAGTACGGGTACAAGCTCAAAGGTGTTGGGCCGATCACGTATCATCTCGGTAGTGATTACCAACGTGACCCCGATGGAACCTTCCACACAAGCGCAGAGTCCTACATCAACAAGATGGTTGAGTCCTACGAACGCACCTTTGGAGTGACCCCAAAAGGATTCTCCTCACCTTTGGAGACGAACGATCATCCTGAGCTTGACTCTTCGGAGGAACTTGGAACGGGAGAAATTACTCATTTCCAGTCACACATCGGATGTCTCCAATGGTGTGTAACTTTGGGCCGGTTTGACATTGCAACTGCCGTCATGACAATGTCCCGTTACGGAGTCTCTCCACGTAAGGGTCATCTTGAGCGAACCAAGCGGATGATTGGTTACCTACGCAAGTTCAAGTCGGGTAGCATTCGCGTTCAAACCGGTATTCCTGCCTACTCCTATCTTCGGAAGTCTCCAGAATACGATTGGATGAGCTCCGTATATGGTGACGTATCGGAGGAAGTTCCCAAAGAGGCTCCTGCTCCACTTGGCAAGACTGTTTGTGGATGCTAATCTTTATCACGATTGGACCACTGGACGTGCCGTCACGGGTACACTTCACTTCCTGAATGGTACTCCGCCGATTGACTGGTTTTCGAAACGGCAGAACACAGTCGAGACTGCAACGTACAGATCCGAATTCGTTGCCGCAAGAATTGCCACCGATCAAGTTATCGACCTCCAACTAACTCTCCGATACCTCGGTGTCCCCGTGTTGGATAAGTCATACATGTTTGGTGACAATAAAAGTGTGGTCACCAGTTCCACGATACCACACTCCAAGTTGAACAAGCGTCATAATGCATTGTTGTACCATCGAGTACGCGAAGCCATTGCGGCAGAGACTATTGACTTCCTTCATATTGACGGGGAGACTAATCCTGCCGATGTCCTCAGCAAGCATTGCGGACAGGTCGACGCCTGGCCACACCTCAAGTGGTTACTCTTCTGGCAAGGAGCACCGCCAGAACAAGTGGACGGTATTCCGCGTCGAAAAGGGGAGACACAAGTCTAAGTCTCCAATCAAGTGGTTCCTATTCAGGATACTCTGGGGCCCGTGTAACAGCGAAGCCAGAGGCCATTTCAAGCCCAAATGCATTTTGATCCCATTCGGTGCCATGGTGGGGAGTGACAAGATTCCAAGTGTCTCGCGAATATTATTATTGGCGCGAGAATCATCTTCGGAGTTCTTTCTGCTCTGACGTGGCGACGACTCCGTTCGT
>Ga0307978_1002575_pt1 | contig 12746 bp, 7 predicted proteins | sample OrgLakmetage1056_FD_203151 | JGI IMG/M metagenome (GOLD analysis project Ga0307978, IMG submission 203151) | Saline water microbial communities from Organic Lake, Antarctica - #1056 | ecosystem: Environmental > Aquatic > Non-marine Saline and Alkaline > Saline | place: Antarctica: Organic Lake...
CTGCTGAGTGTGTGGAACTTTGGACATCGGTTTACTAAGGTGCAATGGTCAGCTATTATCATGGTGTTCGGAGGGTTGTATCTTGCCATCGTATCCAAGTTTTCGACCACAGGTTCGGTGAAAGGAAGAGAGGATTCGAAGCCTTCCAAAAAAGATTGAGCCAATTCCTTTTTCATCACCAAATAGAATTGAGATTGCTCGGTCGTCAATAATTCAAAAAAAATGTAACGAGCAGGCTGAGGTTATATACTAAATATTAATGTATATATTCAAACTATCGAAAGTGAAAGTACATGGATATTCTTCCATTGATATTATGAAAGTAATAGCTACAGCACCTAAAAGGTAAAGGATTGCTCCTGAGAGAAATGTGAGTACTCTTGAACTCTCTTTCCACACAAGAATTAAAAAAGAAATTCAAAAAATGAAAGTGCTTGAGGAGGAGGAGGAGTCATATAGCCAAATAACTTATCCAACAGGGATAACCGCACAGACAACCGGCAGCAACGGCTATTTCACCAAAGCTCGCCAAACGGCCACCAAACATGGTCGTTACATCAATAGTCTATAATTTAATAACAACCTTGTTTTCAGCAGCGCCCTTCGTTCTAAATAGGACTTCAGCAGTTGTTATTAAAGTGCTTTCGTCGTCAACAGTCAACAGTCAACAGTCAACAGTCAACAGTCAACAGTCAACAGTCAACAGTTCGTTTCAGCTCCTCCTCCTCGTAGATTCAAGATTCAACTACTCGTTCAAACTTTGCCTATTTCTACCAATGAATAAACTACAGCTTCGTCTACTATCGTTCTTTTTCAGTGCATTCTTTCCTTCGAAAGAGAGCGGCAATGAAGACGACAAAGGAGCAACCTTTTACTCTGCGTTGGAAGTTTCTACCAAGGCTACCACTGATGACATTCGCAAAGCATACAAGAAGAAATCTTTGCAGCACCATCCTGATAAAGTCGCTCAATTTGCAAGATCTCAGGATAAAACTCCTGAACAGATTCAGACAGATTTCGTCAGAATACAGGAGGCTTATGAAACGCTGTCCGATCAGTCAAAGCGCGACGCGTACGATGTGCTCGGGGAAGAAGGTGGAAAGATGGTAACCGGCGGTGCCTTGAAACTCGACTTCCACAAATTGATATATAACTTAGCAGAGGCGTCCATCGTGGATAAATGCAAACTATTCTCAATGGTTGTATTGGCAGTTTCCTTTGGCTTGCTTGGACCGGTATTGATATGCGCAAAGGTTGACGCAACACTTTTGAATACGAACATGCTTACTAATGAGACATGGGTTGCAATAATGGCACCAATTTGGATCTTGAACATCTTGGTAGTCCTTCTTGGTCTACTCGGACAAGCGTGGTTCACTACAATTCAAATGCTCTGTATTGTTGCTTCCGAAGTTTTGCTAGCGCTCAAGTGGGACGGGAAAGTAGATGCAAAATATGAACTAGTTTTGATCCCACTTTTTCTTTACCAAGCCTTGCGCTTGATGCAAAACGTTGCAACGGTATTGAAGGTGGAAAAAGATATAGCAAGGATGGTGACGATGAATTACTTAGAAATGCACATAATTCCTGTCTTTTTTCCAAACGATGAAAATGGTGACGGCGAAGTATCCGCCCAGCGATCCTACGAAGATCTGACAGTAGAGGAACGCGAAGAAATTAATCAAGCTTACATTATAGTAACTGAAGAACCTTGTGATCCAATGGAAGAACTTGAAGACAACGAAGAGGAAAGTCTCAATTCAGTCCAAGCGGAAATCAAACTTACCTATGCCATCGCCAACAGCCCTGAATTTCAGCATGCCTCAACGATTGACTCTTTTGCAAAAAAGAGCTCATTTTCTTGCATCATGTTCAGGATGCCTTTCCTCATTCTATTGGTTTTACAGCTTGATGGGGATAGAGGATGGGATTGGAACATAGTTTTCGCTCCAATTTGGATAGAGGTATTATTTCAGGCGTTATCTTCTTGTTGGACTCCTTGTTGCGGCAGCAAGACATTACCTGCCAATGATGACTTTGGGAACACCGATTCTGCATCGGCGGGTGCATCGGCCGGAAAGGTAATAGGATCATGCTGCAATTGCATGGTGCTCGTTATTGGACTTTCTCTTCTTGTAGTGAAACTCAATCGAGCTACTGATATGGATGACTCTGTGGGCTATTCGTCGTATTGGGTCCTATTCCCTTTATACCTATCTGATGCGCTCCTCTTGATAACGTTTGGTTGTATTATTTTCGCAGCTCCTGCAAATATGATGGAAGCAGATGAAGATTGCCAGGAAGACCAAGATGAAGATGTAGTCGCGGATGGCGAAGTCAATCAAGATGTTGTGAATAAAAGCATTGTCATTGGCGAACAAGACGAAGAAACAGGAGACATCGCTTTTGAAGGTCCTTCTTCTGACCTAGAGTTGACAGGAGAGGATGAACCTTCATCTGTAGCAGTAAAGGACAGTTTGCAGGTGTATGTTGACATTGACGACCTTGACTAAAGTAGAGATAGCAGTATAGCTACATAGCTCTAGTGGAGTTCCACCTGTGTATTATAGCTTCTACAAACTTTTTTATCAAGAACATTTTAGAAAATAAATAGCTAGTAGTGGCAGCAGCTAGTTACTGCACTCAGGTAGCAATTCAGTATCTCACCCTATCTACATATCAGATTGGTATGCCATCGTCTGTCATCGTCATTAATCCTGAAAAGTAGGTACAATATGGTTAATCGTCATTGGCATTTTCCCCATCTTCCCCCGAGGGTCGTACGTAATAATTTAAGCCTGCGTAGATAAAAGCGCGCCGCCGCCCCACAATCCACCATCATTATTTCACAAGTGACATTTCTTTTCTCATCTATCGATGACACGGTAACTAGAGCGATAGCTTGCTACAGCTACAAATAGACGAACCCACATGCTACACGCCACTCGTCTTTTGAAAGGAACCTTGACTGCATCATTCCACACGTACAGCTTGCTGCCTGCGAGAAGTAGCGAAAGCGGTGTCGATGAAGTATTTGCAGGCATGCTCAGCGCTTTTATCAATCGGATCATGCCATGCTTTTAGCAGTGCACGTGGTGGTCCTTTCCAACATATATCGAAACTGACTTTACAAATATCTCCAAAAATACAAACAACAACATGTAAAAATCGAAAGAAGTCTTGTTTGCAGAACAGAGCGTCAAATATTCCAGCTAATGAGATTGACAACAATGACAAACCTCAGGCAAAACCCCAAGATTCTACTGACTTAGATCTTACAGTACCATCCGTTCAAAGAATTATTAAGTTTGCAATTCCTGCGATAGGAATATATCTATGCAGTCCACTTCTCTCCACAATTGATACATCTAGTGTTGGTCTATTATGCGGCACGCTTCAGCAAGCCGCCCTCAACCCAGCAGTAACAATAATTGACTATTCTGCTCGAACCATGAGCTTTCTGTACACTGGGACAACAAACATCATCGCCTCATCCAAACAAAAGACGAATTCTGACGAAATCAAAGATACCTTTCTGGGATCACTTCGGCTAGCGTTCCTTGTTGGTGTCGGTTTGGCAACCATACTTTTGCTGACATCGCAAAAATTGCTTGTACCATTGATTGGGAATGCAAGCATTGACGTCGAGCTTTTAAGTGCAGCTTGGCAATATGTTGCGATTAGATCTCTTGGGATGCCCGCAGCAGCAATGATCGGAACTTCACAAGCTGCTTGCTTGGGCTTGGAGGATAACAAAACCCCATTCAAGATTATTGTCATTGCAGCTTTATTAAATCTTGTGCTTGATATTGCACTAGTGGGCCGTAAAGTTCCTTGGCTTGGAGGGACAGCGGGAGCCGCATGGGCAACTACTATTTCACAATACTTTGCTTTGTGGTTGTTTCTGCGCCAATTTAGCAGGACAACTGGCGGTGCCAATGATGAAGGGCTTTTATCCACAAGAGGATTGCTGTCAGGGCGATTGAATCTAAAGACTTTCCTCAGATGGCCGTGCAAAAAGACCATGGAAAGCTTTAGGCAATATGTCATTCCCGTCACAACAACACAGATAGGAAGATGCTCAACATATATCGCAATGGGACATACTGTCTCCTCAACCCTTGATACAGTATCAATGGCAGCGCAACAGATAATCACATCACTTTTTTATACCCTCATACCAGTTGGCGACTCTTGCAGTTTGACTGCGCAAAGTTTTTTACCGCCAATAGTGATGCAAGATGCTAGCGAAGAGCGAACTAAATCGGTTACAAAAACAGTGAAAAATATATACAAGGTGGCTGGCGGTTTAGGAATCATCTTGTCTATCATTGCTGCCTCAATCCCACTCGCGTGTCCATTGTTAACAACCGATCCAGCAGTAATTGCATCTGTGAAAAGTGTTGTGCCGATAATGCTTGCCATTCTATCAACTCATGGAATATTTTGCGCCTCTGAAGGAATTCTTCTTGGCTTCAAAGATCTCAAGTTTTTGGGTCGAATTTACGCCGTCTTTTTTGCAGTCGTTCCAATGCTAATGCTAAGGTTGAAATATGCTGCTCGTGCAGGCAGGCATATCACCCTACTATCAGTTTGGAATGTATTTCTTGGTTATCAAACATTTCGAATTTCCGCATTTGTAAGTCGGGTTCTGATGTTGCGGCACAGGCATGCAAAGGAAGATATCTGTAAAGCAAAATGAAGAGACAGCCACTCATCAATTGGTGGAAAATATCGTCTCATTTTTCGTCATCTTTGTGAATCAATCTGCTGATTAGTAGATATGGCAAAGTGGCAAAGTGACATAGTACTTTAAATAGTTCTCTATTTGAATATCTATCAAGAATCGTAAAATAATATGCGCATCTCCTGGTGTATCTAGCTCTCGCTATAGCTCGATTCAAAAAGGCGCATCTTGATTGAACAGAATTCTTGGTGTAGGCTGTTCGACCTCTGCGGGTGTCTATACTGCCGCCTCTTATCAGTTTCACCGTCAGCAGGTTTCCGAGTGACCTAAGTTGGTAGCCTAACCTCCAACGTCGTCCTCTCGTAAGATCTGCCGAATACTTTTCTCACTTTTATTTGCTTTAGAACCCTAGAAAAGTCGATGACGTCATCGTGAACTGAATAGTGCACAACACGCAAATCGCACACGTCTACGATACGTCTACGATACGTCTACACTCTACACTCAACACTCAACACTCAACATCAGAAGATCGGGAGACAAAGTAACATCAATTACCCCATCGAACCGGCACAGCAGCAGAACCTTTGTCAGCTTGACGACTCAACACCAAGGTATTCGAATTTCCTGTGTTCAATGGAGATCCTCAAAATTTTCTTGATTGTTATTCTTGTCCATCACACGAGCGCTTTCAATCCAGCAGGTAGCACATCTGCTAGTTTTCTTCTGATTAGCTGCCAAAATCTCTTCCAAAACCAACGCCAGTTTATTTCAAACGCAAGCCCTGTCTCCTTTGAAAGTAGATGTTATAATAAATATAGCACGCTCGTGAGTGTACGGACTGCTGTGCAGGGACGAGATGTTTGTCGTAGCACTTCATTATTATCTCAAATGACAGAACATTACTCCTGTAATGACATCACTACTCTTCCCCAATATCTAGAACAACAAAACGTCGACATGGAGTTATCGATGGTCATTTGTCAGGCTGCTATTTCGTGTATTGAGATATCCAGGCATCTAGCAACTTTGCCAATCGATTCTTTTCTGCAAGATGGCCAGAACGCGGAGAGTGCCAAAACAAATATTCAGGGAGAAAAGCAGAAACCAATGGACGTTATCGCAAACAACATCTTTATAAAGAATCTCCAAAGTCACACTGGTGCGTTAGCCTCGGAAGAGGAGGAAGCGATTATATTGGGATCGGATTCATTCAATGGAACTCAGCACAAATATGAGATTGCGTTTGATCCTCTGGATGGTTCATCGAATTTGGACGTAAGCGTTCCCACTGGGAGCATATTCGGCATCGCACCGTATACATTAGATAAACCCTTTTCGTCACCCGGAAGAAAACTTGTTGCCGCTGGATATGCAGTGTACTCCTCTTCGCTAGAATTTGTCATCAGCTTGACCAATGGATCTGATTCATTTGCTGCTGGATTTACATTGGGAAATCGAAATCGGTCTGAGCCCTCTGGAATTAGACAGGAGAGAAGTAACGAAGCTGTAAACTTTGTCTTATCGAGACCCAACATGCAATGTCCACAACAAGGTAGCTATTACTCTTTGAACGATGGGAGAGAACCAGATTGGCCCAAAGGATTACAAAGGTGGATTCATGATGCGAAACGGGGAATGACTCCATCTGGTCAAGTATATTCATCGCGATATGTTTGTTCTCTGTGTGCTGATGTCCATCGAACATTGTTGAAGGGCGGCTGGGCGGGAAACCCGAGGCCTCATCTTCGTCTTCTCTACGAGGCCGCTCCCCTGGCACATATTGCAGGGGCTTGTGGCGGCAGGGGTTCGGATGGAATACAAAATATATTGGATATCGAGCCTATCGGATTACATGATAGAACTTGCGTTTTCATTGGGAGCTTGAAAGATGTGCAAGAATTGGAAGTGTACGGTGATATTCAACAATCTGCTAAATCATACAAAGTCTAATTAATGACCCTTGCCTTAGATTAATTATTTTGCTAAGTTATCAGTGGCACTGCATTATCGTAATCAATCGATGGCAAGAGGGAAAACTGAAGCAAGAAGCAACCATTTGTTTTCACTAGTGCCTCCTCAAGACGCGGGGACCTCAGGCACCGGCACCATTATTTGGTGCCCAAGAATAATTGTTTATCATAGAAAAAGCTAATAAAGAACAATAAACTTGGAATGCTATTTATTACATTTTCAAAGTTGCTATTATGCACTTCAAGGGTACTAGTAGTAGTAGTGTTCATAATTTTCACTGTAAAATAATTAATCAAATAAAAATACTTTTAAGACTGTTTACTTAAGCAAGCGAGGTTTAAGCTTGGTTTAAGATAAGATACCATGATAAGATTATGACGTATTTCAAAACCCTAACCCTAACAAATTGTCATTCTCAGAAATTGAAAATGTCAAAACACTTTTATGAGAACCGTCTTTGGATTTAGGTTAAATAACTTAATATTGGTTCCACCTTTGTGAAGGAACTTGCATTTTGTGCAAGAACATCTGACTTTATGCACTAGCGCTGAAATGCTCAATGATTCCCTTTCCGTCGACAGCCTCCTGTGCAAGGAATCCTGCTGCTGCAAGCATAGCAAGACGTCCGTTCTGAAGCTCCTTGGTCTGCATGGTGTCAAACTCCTCGGCATCATCGGGCATAAGTCCGAAAGGATCGAACTTGAGGTCACCGGGTGAGTAGTCATCACGAAGAAGACCAGCCTGGTCAACGGGACAGTCTGCAGGGTCAACCCATCCAGCCTCGGCTCTGCTAGCCTCGTATGCTCCAATGAAGGCAATGATTATAGCCCAGAATCCATTAGGGACCTGAGTGATGTGGGTGATTGCAGGTCCAGAGATAGAAGCATCGAAGATGAAAGCAGATCCCTCTACCTTCTCTCCTACAAGGAATCCAATGACAGCAAGCATAGCAACACGTCCGTGCGCAAGCTCAGCCTCGCGGTAACGAGCAAGGGTTGCATCGGTAGCCTTTCCAGCTAGGTCGAGAGGATCGAAGATTCCCATGGGACTAAGTGATCCAGTAACTCCATCAAGAGATGCAGAGAGTGCAGTGGATGACTGTACTACCTGGGAAGGAGCGAAAGCAGCAGCAGATGCAAAGAGGGTGGTGATAAGAGTAAGCTTCATTGTATTTTGTTTGTTTTGTGTTAAAATAGAAGAGATTTGTATTTTATGAGAATCTGTGAGAACACGATTTTTAGCCGAATTTTGCAAACATTCCAGCAGAGAGTTCTCTTCATATCTTTTATTTTTGTGTTGATTGGCAGTGTTCTTGATTGATGGTGGAGTTCTGATTTTCATTGTGTACGTGCTTGCTGTCTATTGGTATCTTGCCTGATGCGCCGGCATTATGTTGAAGGCTATTTATTATAACAAATTTAGATAGTGACCACGTCGTAGACCTTTGTACAACCAACCTACAGCACTTACTTCACATGTTGCCTTGTTTTCTTTGTGAGTATTTCTGTGAATGCTATTCTCTTTTATCTACTTAGCAACCCTGACAGGAAGGTGGGTGTTGCTGGTTCTCTTAGTATTATATTTGTTAGTAATTAATTTCATGCATCTAAATAACTACGATACCTACCTACCTCTGAGTGAGCGAGTTTGAAGTTGGCTGGTAGGAAATTTTCAGAATCATTTATAAACATCAATGCATTTCCACTAATCTAGCTTTTGGACATAGAACCCTATGAACAGTTCGTAGTTAATGGATAGTGTGGAGCTATTGCTTTGATGTCATTTCCATAGTTAATGACAGGGACATCCAATTTGAAGTGTACTAGGAAAATTAGTTTAGATTGTCCATTCATTCAGTTGCAAAACATGTCGAACAAGCTGAAACAGATATTCATTATTTCGGTATTGTTCAAATCCGCTGGTTAAAGTAATGAAGCATTGATTACAAAAAAGAAAATATAATGATTCTTCTATTCATTTTTTCAGATTTTTGATAAGTTAATATTTAATAAGTTTATCTATTTGTACAGTGTTCCTCGAACTTATGCACTAGCGCTGAAATGCTCAATGATTCCCTTTCCGTCGACAGCCTCCTGTGCAAGGAATCCTGCTGCTGCGAGCATAGCAAGACGTCCGTTCTGAAGCTCCTTGGTCTGCATGGTGTCAAACTCCTCGGCATCATCGGGCATAAGTCCGAAAGGATCGAACTTAAGATCACCGGGTGAGTAGTCATCACGAAGAAGACCAGCCTGGTCAACGGGACAGTCTGCAGGGTCAACCCATCCAGCCTCGGCTCTGCTAGCCTCGTATGCTCCAATGAAGGCAATGATTACAGCCCAGAATCCATCAGGAACCTGAGTGATGTGGGTGATTGCAGGTCCAGAGATCGAAGCATCGAAGAAGAAAGCAGATCCCTCTACCTTCTCTCCTACAAGAAATCCAACGACAGCAAGCATAGCAACACGTCCGTGAGCAAGCTCAGCCTCGCGGTAACGAGCAAGGGTTGCATCGGTAGCCTTTCCAGCTAGGTCGAGAGGATCGAAGATTCCCATAGGATCAAGTGATCCAGTAACTCCATCAAGAGATGCAGAGAGTGCAGTGGATGACTGTGCTACCTGGGAAGGAGCGAAAGCAGCAGCAGATGCGAAGAGGGTGGTGACAAGAGTAAGCTTCATTGTAGGAGATCAGGATTTTATGAGAACACCTTTTTTTTGGACCAGAATAGATTCGTATGAAAAGATATGAAAAGATATCTCATGCGTGGCGCACCCACCCACACACGCGATGATGAATGGACTCTCTCAAGTCATAAAAGGCCAAACATATCCTGTCAAAACGTTGTTTCACATCGTGACCGACCCATTTGCATGATGACGTTTTATCATTTTTTAGAGTGTGCCTGACGTGCTTACATATGCAAGACATTTTCGGTTTAATTATTTTCCTATCCACATCGGATGAGTACTCTGACTGAGTTTTGTGACGATGTCGAAAAGGACAACAAAATTGAAAACATCATCTTTCTTGTTGGTAAAAAGAATGAAAATTAAATTTAATAACATTCAACATTCAGCACACAATCCAGACCCATCTACATGTAATACTGCATAAATATTGAATCTTCTAACATGTTCAACAGAATTAATTTGGTTATAGCTCTCTGTCTCTTGCAATCTGAAGTTTCCGCATTTTCGGTATCTTCATCTTTCTCGCTTTCTCATACCACCCCTTTAGCCAAGTCTAATGGTATCCAACTATATGCAGAACCTCCCACAAAACCAAATCCAGATGCCAATCTCACTCCGGTTGAGCAGGAAAATCTAGCACAGACATTTGGAGGATATACCGTCAAGCAGCGACTTCGCGAAGAAGTAGATTCACCATTTCGCAAAGTTCGTCTCTTTTTCTTTGCTGGTTCCACTGGATCGGCAATGCTCGCTTTATACTTTTCATTATTGAGCACTGTAAAGGCTTACGTGGGCGGATACAGTGATGCCATTCCATTGGACGAAGCACTGAATAATTGCGCGGTCAACATCGGAGGAGCAGTCGTCTGTGGGTATCTGACTTATAGGGATTACCAAGCTGGACAGGAGAATTTGGAAAGGATTGCGAGGGGTGGTAAACTCGCTAAATTGGCTGTGTCGCCAGGAAAGGATGACGATAAATCTCTCCTCACATTATCAGATTACAGGCGCACTTCACGCGTTTTGATTTGCGCTGGAGGAAAGGAATATATTGAGAACGTTTGTAAATCACTGAATTCCGATCAGTTGAATGATCAGAACAATTTACCGCAGCTATTGCAAGATGTTGACGTATTGGTGGTTCCTGTATTATTAACAGACAGTGACAATGTTGGGGATACGAAGAGCATCTGGCGTGATACTATTCCATCAGATGCGGATAGTAATTTCGATTCTACTAGATCGGATGCAGTTGTTGCCTTTCCTTGGAATAATGCGGCCTGGGCCGACTACTTGAAAAGTGATATCAAGACGGCAGACAAGCAAGGGTTTGACGTTTTATCCAAGGGAATTACCATCACTGTAAAGAAGAACGGAAAAATCTTGAGACGCGCGACCGGTGCTCCGAGGTGGCCTGAATTTGTGGGCACTATGGAAGTTATGGATGGTAGCCAGTTTGGCATGCCAGGTGATTCCGAAAAATATGGTGGTCCGTAGAGAATTATGTTAATGCATTTATCTATCCGTAAGATAACGTATTAAGCAATATCTAGAAAAAAACGTAGGTATCTCAAAGGGTTTATTAGAACACATTAATATTCTCATTAAAACTACCTTTGAATCTATATTATATAACACAAACCTGCAACGACTTGAAGTTGTGGTGTCAAGTTTAAAATCTAATTACCCCCACGCGCTCTTGGTAGCTGCTTCGGAAGCTTTGACCTGCCCAATCTTGAGTAAATGTGCCTTGACCAAGAACTGCTTCTTTGTCAACTTTCTCACAGCACGAAGATGATCATCAAGTGGAAAATTATGATCTGCCAATGCCTTGTCTAGAAAATACAGTGCATCATTGATTGATTGATTCTCAGCACTTAAATTAAGCATCTGCGCGGAAAGAATATCAGAGGGGACAGCCAACTCATCCACGCAGACCTCCTTCTTGGACGACTTGGTTTCCTCTGCGGAATGCACAAAGGCAGCAAGTTTCTCTATGCCCTTATCAAGCTCTTTGTGATGGGTTACTAATTCTATCTTGCGCTTGACAAGGTAAGCAATTTGCCCACACTCGCCGTTCATCACAAAGTCCTTGGCTTTCTCCAATAGTATCTGATCTCTGACACAATCGAAAATTTCCTCCCCTGCAACGTCGCGATATGCTTTCAGAATGCTGCTGCTTCTAGCAGTCAGCCTCTCTCTTGCTTCTAGCGCCGCTTTCTTATCCTGCGCTTCTGCTTCTTCTGCTTTACGGGCTACCTCTACAGCTGAATTTGCTGCAGCAGTTTCAGCTATAATTCTCTCTTCGGCACTCGCATCATCCGCTGCTGCAGCACCTGACAAACCAGTGGTGAATCTATTGAATATATCCGAGAATCCACCGGAAGAACTGCGAGCTGGTGCAGGAGGTCTCGAAGGTACAGGAGGCTTTGGAGTGGATATATCTTCGTAGCTTGGCGGCGTGGGCCTGGCTGCCTGCGCCGATACAGGAGCGGATTGTACCAGATCCAGCGGTTTTGCGAATACTGGAGATTCCCTTCCGAAAATGCTGCTCATGTTATGACATGTATCAATCATGTTATGGGAATCTGGTCTCCAGCTGTGTAGATACGGCATGTAGACCATACCGTCTGCCCCGACATGACGGTGGCCTTCCTTTATCATCATGGTGCTAACTGGACGAACGTATATGATGGGAGGACGAACAGGGTAGGTTGGTGGGAGGTAGATATCGATAGGGATGTTGTAAGATGCGCCGCGGTATACCATGACAACTGTTCCCTTGAGCACGAGTGATGGAGAGATGCTCCCATCATTCTGGACAATGGTTGAGGCTTCTGGGTGAAGATGACGACCTACTGTAGCATTCAATAGCGACGACGTATCGCGACTGACTCTAGATGGATCACGGTATATTCCAGCTAAGCGTTGAAGGCATTTGGTTACGTCAGCATTGTTCATCGTATTTGTTTGAATGCTTTGGTCACGTTATGTGCATACAGCAGTAGCAGTCGTACATTATACATTATTGTTCATCCAAGAAGCAAGAAGCTAGAAGAGACAAGAACACAAGAACAAAAGGTGCACAACAACAACAAGCGAGAAGTTTTAAAACAAAAGCATGAAAATAGCCTAATTAACCATCAAATAACCGTAACTATGTCTGTTGACTATAACTTTTCTTCCTTCTTTAACTTGCCTTCCATGCCCGATAACAAGACACTTCTACAGAGCTTTATCGCATTTCTTTGTGTAAAAGATTATAGTTGAATGCATCGCTCACTGTAACAGTTTTTTGAGAATTTAGCAATATGAAGGGGACGCATTTAAAAAATAATTAGACTTCGTACGATGTTTTTCCATTCATTCATCCATTCATCCATCCAGACATCCATCCA
>Ga0307978_1002581_pt1 | contig 12722 bp, 6 predicted proteins | sample OrgLakmetage1056_FD_203151 | JGI IMG/M metagenome (GOLD analysis project Ga0307978, IMG submission 203151) | Saline water microbial communities from Organic Lake, Antarctica - #1056 | ecosystem: Environmental > Aquatic > Non-marine Saline and Alkaline > Saline | place: Antarctica: Organic Lake...
ACGTGGGCGACAATGCAAATCTGTATTATTTCAGCTGGTGTTGCGAGGGACTCGCCTTGGCGCTCGTCTACCAACTCGCAACCGTCACTGTGCGACTCTACAAGGCGGCCCAACACCAGGCCAACAGTCCGCCGCTATTGTTGCAAACGGCCGCGTATTGGCACAGTGACAATGATTATTTTTCCTGGCAAGATCATTCGCGAGCGGCATGGTTCCAGAGTCTGTATCGATTGCGCATTCGCACCGCTATTTGGGTGGCGGCCGCTCTGTCCTGTACCGTCGTCACGGCCAGCAGCCAGTACTTGTGGAAGACCGTCCTCAAACCCTACGCAACAATGTACAATAGCGATAGCAACGTGAGTTTGCCCGTGTGCCGCGCCGTGGCCGAGTATGCCACCAATTTGCCGGACCAGTTGTGCTTTCGCACCGCCGCGGCGTGGACGTCCGGAGTCGTGGCTGCTGCCTTGTGCGGCGCCGCCATTGTCATTCACTTGTACGCGCGCAAGGGCGCTTCCAAAGTATTGACCAACAGTGCCAACAACCGAACGGCCAGCAGCGGGGGACACGGCGCGGACTTGGAAGAAATGTGCACGCATTCCGTCCTGGAAGAAGTGTACGTGTACAATAAGTGGGCGCTCTTTGCGGAAATTGTGCTGAGCATGCTGCTGTCCGTCTTGCTGGGCGTTAATGCAGTCTTTACGACTGGTGTACAAGGACCTGCGGCGACTGTGGGAAACTTGTATTACGCCAGCTGGTTGAGCTTTCTCTTGTGTGTTCGAATCTGTTTGGGGTGTTTGGAAGAATATTACGATATTAAAGACGAGAGTGACAGCGAGGTGGACACGTCCCCAGGAGCAGCATCTAAACAAAAAAATTCGCAAAGTCAACAACAGTCTGGAGTGTACGAAGCACCCATCTATAAGGATCGGCAACAGGAACCGCAACCACAACATGAGCGCACAGCAGCAGTCGACATGTCTGCCATGCGAGAACCACCAACTTCGGACTCGTTGCACGGCTTGCAGGTTCCGAGTCGCGATTCGTCGGAACAAACCATGACAGACCCGCTGGAGAAGGAGCGAGCCAAACGTCTGCGAAGCTACTTTTTCTTGGGCATTTGCTCGATTGTTTGTGCTGCTTCTGGGTATGATGCCGCGTCCAACCAAGAGGATGAGCTTTCTATGACGCAAAAGTACATGATATTTGCACCCTGTCTCGTGGCGGTGCAGTCAGCCATGCTGTTTGTTCTTTGCCTTTCGACTCGATGCTACATGGTCGCTTCACACTTTTGTTTTGGCGGACTCCTTTCTATGCTGTCATTTGGATTATGGCTGGGTGATTTGATTCTAACCATGCATTCGGAAGACTCGTGGGCCGTCAATGGTATCGGAGAGATTGTTTCGGCCAACCTCTACTATTTTTCTTGGGCTGCCATTCTCACGGCAGGTCTGCAAATGATGTCCTACGTCAAGTCGCTTTTGCGAATCAAAAAGATGGACTACATGTCCGTCGTTTGGGTTGCCATTTGCAAGGTGTGCTTTGTCATTCTGGGCGCGTCTGCCCACATTTGGCACACGATCAGCGACAAGTAAGTGAAAGTCCCTCGTCCGTTACTTTTTTCGTCGACGACGTGTCGCGCAATCTCTTGGTGTGAAGCAGGCGTCTGTTACCCGCGTCTATCTGTTATTATATAGAGAGACAGAGAGAGAGAGCCTCGCTCGCTTCCTCACTTTACTGACTCTTCCAACCCCACCTTTCTTTTACGTATTACTATTATTACCACACACACAAAAACACCGCAGCTGTGATTTTGACGAGATTACAAGTGGTGCGGTCACATTCTGTTCAAGGACAGTCTTGGCCATGATTGTTGCCTTGACAGGCATGTTGGTTGGCGGCCTGGTTGTCGCTGGTCGATTAATGGTGGTGCTCTGTCCAACATGCCGGTGCAGTCGAATTCAAGCGCACGTTGAAATGTTGATTTCAATGTTTCTCGTATTTCTCTTTGGAGCGGCCGTTGCTCTGATTACAGGGATTGGTGGGCCCGGTACGTAGGGCTTGGTTCTCGACTAAAATGGATTCCTCCCTTAGCTACGCAACTCACTTTTCCTTTTCGGTCTTCCCCCTTATCGTTGACAGGCCAAAGTGTTGGTGACTTGTACTACTCGACGTGGTTGGCATTCTTCGTCTCAATTGGGATCTTTGTCAGTTGCTATGATCAAATTAAAAGAGAAGACGCTGAGATTGAGAGCCGCAAGGCTCTCGAGGATGAAGGTTCAAAGGTCTCCGACGGAGTCCTTGTTTAATACAGAAAACTTATAAACTGTAGATATATCATTTAGCATTCATTCTCCTTGGACGACGCAAGGTCACATCCTCTCCGATAGGCAGTAGTGGATCTGTTGTATTCTCGTGAGAATCAAAAGAGGTGCAATCTAGTAACTAGCTTTGTACCGTATTACCCTATATCGTCTGTTACTCATGCTTTTTAACTACGGCCACGGCCGCGTCCCCGACGCGGTTGCTGATGGCCGTATGGAGAAGGGCGGTCCGCCCGGAATGGCTCGCGGCCTCTGTTATCTGGGCGGCGGCCATAATACCCCAAATCCGCTGGTGGGCCGTCCCTATGACCTTGTGGTGGTGGAGGACCGTACGGTCCCGGACCATATGGCCCTGGTGGTGGCCCGCGATCGTCACGCATTGGTCCGCGATCATCTCGAGGTGGTCCACGATCGCCACGAGGCGGGCCACGGGCGTCACGCATAGGTCCGCGATCGTCACGTATGGGCCCGCGGTCGTCTCTTGGCGGTCCCCGGTCATCTCTTGGAGGTCCGTGGTCGTCTCTCGGTGGTCCGCGGTCGTCTCCCGGTGGTCCGCGGTCGTCTCTCGGTGGCCCACGTTCGTCACGCATAGATCCACGGTCATCTCGAGGCGGTCCGCGATCGTCATGCTTAGGTCCACGATCGGCACGCATAGGTCCACGAGCATCGCCAGGCGGCCCACGATCATCTCTTGGTGGTCCGCGGTCGTCACGAAAGCGATCACGGTCCCGATCCATGTCTCTTTCATCCTGATCTCTGTTTCGTTCACGCTTTCTATCCCCATCTTTACCGCCGCGGTCTCTATCGCCATCTTTGCCACGGTCTTTCCCGCTTTTAGTCTTCTTTCGACGGCGTTCCCTTGACTTGCGACGTCCTTGTTTGCGCTCCTCGCCATGGGCATCTTTTTCTTTTGGTCTTTCTGATCCACCAGCTTCCTTTTCGACCCGGCCACTGCTGTGTGATCGTCTGTCTCGAGTGTCTTCACCGTCTCGTCGACGTCGCTTTCGCATTTCTTCGTCTTCCACGTCCCGTGCGCGCTTTCGTTCGTCTTCGTCTTTCCGGGGTCGTTTGCCTTTGTTGCGGTCATTACTGCGCCGATCGTCTCTTCTCGGCTCATCGCGGCGCCCTTCCCGCGTACCACGATCGTCTCTACGAATATCATCAGGGGGGTGCATGCCTCGAGTGTGTCCTCGTGGTCCGTCACGACGCATTTCCCAATCATCTCGGGGCGGCATAACTGGCCGCATTTCCCGGTCGTGTCCATCTCTACGTAGGGATTCGACACCGCGCACCCCCCGATCATCTCGACGCGGCGGCTCCTCCCGTCCTCGATCCTCCGGGCGCATTCGATTGTCTCGGTTGTTTCGATCAATGCTGGCTTCCTCACGCCGAGCTAGCCCTCGATCTTCGCCTCCTGCCCGACGTGACGATAGATCCCCGCTGCCAGCGCTGCGTGCATCCTTCCGTTTCTTGCCTTCCGGCTGCCGGCCACCACCGTCTCGGTGACTAGGCTCCTTTGCTTTCGATATTCCGTCTGGTCGACTCGACACAGCCTTGAGCTGTTCCATTCTGGGTTCCTTTTCCGTATCAGTATCGGTAGCAACAGCAACATCAGCCGCAATAGTATTGGTAATAGTAATAACAGCAGCCGCACTCTTTTTAGGGGGCGAGTCGAACCCTTCCTCGGCCACTTTTTTCATCAACTCGCGGTACACGCGATCAAACTCTACCATGGCCTCTTCTCCACTGGCACCCCTGAGCTTGGCCGCCTCCCTAGCTTGTTCTGCAACAGCCTTTGCTTGACGTCGTTTTTTCTTGGTTTGAAACTCGTGAAAGTGCCCCGTGGGCAAGACTTGTCCCAAGTCGGCGGGATTGTCGGGGGCGACTGGTTGCGACCAAAAGTAGCGATTGTCGAGCGCGTTGGCGGCCGTGAGTCGCTTGCGGGGGTCCCATTCCAATAGCTTTTCCAGCAAGTTGAGGGTCGTGGCGGGAATTTTGTGACTGTACTTTTCTCGAAGCTTGGAGGGTCGACGGCCAGCGGCAGCGAGATTGAGCAGGGTCGTGTCGGGCGTGGTGCTGCTACTGGTGGCGCTGCTGTTGGTACTAGGCTTGGCCTTTTTCAGCGACGACAAATAGTCCCACGTATCCTGCGATGGCGTTCCGAGCAATTCGACAATCATTTGCAGCTGATCCACCTCGGTTTTGCCAGCAAAGAGCGGTTTGCCCAGCACGAGTTCGGCCAATATGCAACCAGCACTCCAGACATCCACCGCTGCGGTATACTGGACCGTTCCGACGAGAATTTCCGGGGGTCGGTACCACAGGGTAATGACCTTGTTGGTGAGATCCTGTTGGGTACTACTGCTACTGTTGTTGTTGTTGTTGGATCGATTATGATGCTGATGATCGTGCATTTGGTCCAGAATGGTAGGTTCCACCGATCGCGCCAATCCAAAATCAGCCAGTTTCAATTCAAAGGAATCATTCAACAAAATGTTGGAACTCTTAATGTCGCGATGCACGTACTTGTGCGCGTGCATATACTGCAAGGCTTGGAGAAGCTGCCTAAATATGCACTTGACTTGTACTTCGGTAAACTGATAGGCAATGTCTAGCAAGCCGGTCAAATCGTGTGACACGTACTCCAACACTAAAAATAGGTTTCCCTTGTAGCCTTCGCGTATATCAACCACTTTGTCCTTGTGCTTGTTACTCGAGACTGTAGTGACTGGATCATCGTCGTCCAGGTGCTCTACGCCCTTACTGGTGACGACTTCAATCATTTGCAACAAGCTAGGGTGGTGCAGTTTTTTGAGAATTTTAATTTCTCTAATGAGCTGCAAGGGCATGCCCCAGTATCCGCCGTGGTGGATGCGCATCTTTTTCAAAGCGACAATCTGGTTGGTATCTCGACACACGGCGCGATACACTTGTCCGTACGTGCCTTCGCCAATCTGTTCCAAGCGTTCGTAGTGTGCCACGGTCCGAGTCATGTGCTGCCACGCGGTCCAGTTGGGGTCTGCTGGTACTCTGGTCAACAATGATAACGATGAATGCTGTGCCTGTGATGGATCCGTCACGGGCGTGACCATGTGCGCTGGCAGCTGTTGCGACTGCATACTGCTGTACTGCAGTTGTTAAACGAGCAAGACTATAGACTCTAGACTCGGTAGGGGAACAAGAGAGACAGAGGGAGGTAATACGATCGATGATCGATTATTGTGTAATGTGCAATGTGTTGTGTCGGCATGAAGTTCGATTGATGAGCGAGGGGTCGTCCGTCATTCCCGTTTGAGTCCCTTGGAGGGAGGTTATTGAAACATACATAATTTTGTCACAATCGACAATGGCGCGGCGGCTACCGTTACGATAGTTTGTCGTCACTTTCGCTATTATTAATATACTCTAATACTCGTACAGTATTACGATACCAAAATCTGATTCTGTACCACTGTAGCGAGTAGCTGTATATCCGACTGTAGTTAGTAGTCTCTTCAAGCAGGCAGCTCAATAGCTCGTGAGATCGTACAAAAAGGGGAGCCAATCAGTAATCAGTCAGTCTCACAATAACACTGTCCCTAAGAAATATACAATGTCCTCACCAAGACGCGACAAGTTTGCGGCGCTCGCCCAACAGCAGCAAGACAAGCAGCAGAATCAGCCGTCCTCGACGTCCGACGATACTACAACTACTGCTGCTGCTACTACTACTGCTGCTACTACTACTGCTACTACTACTGCTGCTACTACTACTGCTGCTACTACTACTGCTACTGCCACTGCACCACAGACCGCATCCACGGCAACTCCCAAACGCGACAAGTTGGCTGCCACGTCGGCACATCAGCGCGACGCGCCTCCACCACCAGCACCACCACCACCACCAGTACCAGCACCACCACCACCACCACCACCGCGTCGCGACAAGTTTTCAGCCATGGCCAGTCGAAGTGGTAATAAAAGCAGTGCTAGGGACGGTACGAATCAAATAAATGCGGCCATTGCGACGGCAATTCCCAATACGGACGCGTCTGCGTCTTCGACAGACAAGCACCACGCACAGCAAGAGCAACGCCGGCACCAGCGCGACGCCGTGTGGAAGGATCTCGCCCAAGCCCAAGCGATCACGGTAAAGCTTCTGGCCACGGCGAGTCAGACCGTCGCGCACCTTTCGGCGGCTTGCAACAATCCAAACACTGCCCCAAAGGAAAGAGCGTCGCCGCACAAGGCCGTGCAAGAGTGCATGGCCACGTACCAACAACAGCTCCAAACCATTCACGGTTTGTTGGCCGACAAGGCGCCACACATTCAACCCTACCAAACTACCGTCAACACGCTCAGTAGCATGTACCAGGCGCGGGTCGAGCTGGCACTCGCCGAGGAAAAACGATGCTTAGTGGCGGAATTCTTGCGCCTCGAACAAGCACCAGACCCTGCGACTTCGAATACTACTGGCGACTCGTCCGTGGGTGGTGCGGCCGGGGATGCGCAAAAGAGAAAGAGGGACGACTGGACGGACAGCAGATGAATTGTATACCGCTCGTCGTCGACGGACAGTATCCTGCTTGTCACAGAAGTAGTAATAAGAAACAAGTAACAACTATCATTCTAAATATATTAATTATACAGTGGCAGCAGCGAGCTCTTCTTTGATGCGGGAGACCTTGGCCTGGGCTCCCCACTGTTCGTAGGCCACCAGCGCCCGCTGCCAGAACGTAATAGCCTGCTCTTGTTGTCCCACCTTGCCGCGAAGAAACATGGCGGCGCGCTCACAAGCCAATCCGGTTTCGTGCCACATGCCATCCTTTTGGGCGCACGCAATGGACATTTCGTACTTTTCCAGCGCTTCGTTCAACTTGCCACGGACGGCGGAAACTTCTGCTTCGAGAAGGTGGACCTTGCTTAGGTACGAATCCGGACCGTACCGAGCTAGAACCTTGAGATCCTGGATGCAGCGCCTGGTGATTCTTATTCGCCGACGTGTCTGTGTTTGGCACAATGCAATTGAAGCGAGGCCCTTGTGAAGGTGATTCGAAGCGTGCGTAAAGGGCGCAAAAGCCCTGGTGTCGCACGTCTCTAGCGTACATGCCGCACTTTCTGCAGCAGCGTAATTTTGAAAGTAGCAATGGAGAAGAAGCTTTGTATGGTGTAGGAACGCAGTAACAGCTTCGTTTTGAGTAGCAGCGGCCTCTTTCAGATACTTGTCTTCGTCCATGGCTTCTCCCGTCAACACCTGAGGGTCATTGCAGCGTCCCGCCATGTTCAAAGCAAATTGCATATTCAGTTGTAGAAACTGCACCATATTTGTCTGTTTGTAGTGCTTCATGAGACTCAGACATGAGCTCATGTCCTCTAGCAGTTGCGGGAGAGGAACTGCGGCTCCTTCTAGGGCAACGCCCGCGTACAGCGACCCTGCCAGCATGGCATACTCAATATCACCACTGCCCAATCCAAGTCGATGGGACAACAGTAGTGGTTTCAGTTGCTTGCTTAGCGATTCCGTCATTGTAAAGCAGAATCCATAGACAGGTACATAGACGCGGGCAAGCCATTCCTTGGCCTGGAACTTGTCCATGAGAACGAGACTAAGACGCGCGTACCGCATACCAAGCTCAACTTGACCGAATGATGTGCAAAGTAGCATTGCTAGGCTGGAAAAGGCGGCACACGCCATTGCAGACGAACCGTGCTCAATCGTCAGTTGCACCCATCGCATTACAATTACAGGTGCGAGCATTGGCCTTCCTGTCAACGTGTAGAGAAACAAAAGAGTCATTATACGTGTGGCAGCGACCTTCTTCTCGTCATGCATCCTTGGTAGATTCAGGATATCGTCATCTGAAAGCTTTCGTAACATTCTCCTTGTCTTCATAAACTCCAGAATAATCGTTATAGTTCGACCCTTGGTAGGGATGCGCTCATCAAGGTCGCCCAGCACTTGTAGACCAAGATCGATTGCTTTCTGTAACTCGTTCCGAGATCCCAAAGAATAGATCGACGTTGTCAATGCACGTGTCTTGTCGTTGATATTCCGCGCGTTCTCGAGTACCTCATTGACTAGCTCTTCCATCCGATCAAAGTTGGCATTACAGTACTCAACCTCAGCCGCAGCGTTGTACAAATCAAGACTGAGATGGTACTGGTCCCTCCAATATCGCTTATTGAGCATGCTGATGCCGAGATTCAAATGCGATGCGGCAGTAAAAAAGGCCGAGGACGCTGTCGCCATTTCTCCGGCACGGAGGAGGAGTACAGCCATTCTATCCCGTTCCTCTTGGTCTTCGATAAGGTGAGCACCATGGCGCAACTGATTCACAACAAGCGAGGTATTTAGTCCGAGTTCATCCGAGGCTAGTGCGCTCCACAACTTGCGTCCAATCTGTAGGTGAACTTGGGCGCGTTCGTGCTCAGGAATCAAAGAATAGGCACTCTGTTGGATCTGGTCATGCATGAAACGCCAACCAGCGTACGACCTTTCAATAAGCCCTTTCTCTTCAGCGATTTCAATGCCACGAGAAACATCAGACGTGACGACTTCGTGTAATAGATACTCGTCAAACTCCGCACCAAAGCAAGAGGCCACCATGAGCACATCCAGCACATCTCTGGGAAGACGCTGAATCTTGTCTGCGACCAATTTCACGGCGGTCTCGCAGTCCAGTTTATTCAGAATCTCTTCTTCGGTCTTCCAGTTCCACTTGCTTTGTTTGGCGTCTTGATACAAGAGCCCCTCTTCCGACAGCGACCGGAGAAACTGGATCACAAAAAAGATGTTACCGCCGGTTTGCCGGCAGACAAGCTCAGCTAGGGGCTCGCACTCATCCTTTGATAGATGCAGAATACCGGAAATCATGGTGTTGATGGCGTCTAGTTCCAGATTTTTCACTGCAATGCTTGTTATTGCCACTTGGTGGGCCTCCATTTCTCTCAGAGTAACCGATAAGTGGTCATCAATGGATACTTCGTTCCCTCGACAAGCGCCTAGAACCATGAGGCCTTGTATCTCGGTATCGTTCACTAACGCGGACAAGAGATCAAGAGACGCGGGCTCCGCCCATTGAAGATCATCCAAGAACAGCACCAAGGGACATTCGGGAGAGCATATTGCCTTGACAAACTGGCGAAAAGCAAACACAAGGCGCTTATTTGATTCCGCGCCTTTTGTGTCAGGCTTGGAGCTCTTGCTGCCAACAATTTGTTCCAGACTCGGAATCATGTCCGTCACCATTCGCTGAGTTTCTGTTAGCGGAGTTAAGATTTTCTTCATGGCTTCTATTGTTTCCTCGTCTCTTTCTAGTAGGACGTGTACGAATCCGGTAAAGGCTTGAACGATGGGATAGTAGTTCTCATTTCGTTCCAGTTGATCAAATTTGCCAGAGAGAAAGTAGCCGCCGCTCTTTTCGACCAGGGGACGCAATGTCTGTGCTAAAGCCGTTTTGCCTGTTCCAGAGGGTCCAGTCACGAGAACAAGCTCGAGAGGTCTATTACCAGCCGTAGATCTTCGATAAGCGGACTCTAACGCTTGGCCTTCTCTCTCGCGATCGTATAGCTTTCCATCGAGGGATGACCAGTTCAATACGGTTGCGCTTACTTTCGGGCCCATGAGAAACGAGCGTGCATCTCGAAACTCTGGTTGATCTACGGTCGATGGAGGTAAAGCTGTCAGCATTTTCAAATTTTGTGGCAGGCAGAGCAAAGGGCTTCTTGCGCCTCTCCCGTTCGCGAGCTCTCGTTCTAACGTTGGGAAGCAATTTGCGGTAACCGTGCTAGGGATCAGTTCGTTTCAGCAATGAATGGAAGCAGGTAGGGAGTTGATGGAGGGGTAGGAGCTCTCAAAAGTGAGAAGCAAGAGGTAGGTCGCGAGGTCAGAGCGGCCCTGGGGTGGGGGTATGCGGTCATCGCGTTACAAAACGACGAGGATGTACCGGTACGATCGAAAGAGCCATTATCGACCAAAGAAAAAGCCCAGGCGGCAGAGAAGAGAGAACTTCGACGCTCCGTATCGGTGCCAACAGCCAGCCTGTCAGTGTGTCTGTGCCTGTATAAACCTGGCGTGCGCGACCTTTCAGAAACCCACCCTTTCGATTCCTCGCAGGTCGACGAATGGGGAACAGGGCCTAAATAGAGTCACAGATTCGTTTTCTTCAAATAAGTGTTTTATGTGTTTCATCTGTAAACCATGGGCCTTTCAGGTTATGGGGGAATATTATTTCTGCTCCCCCGCCCATCATCGTTTGATTTGGGACGTCGACACTAAGGGAGCTTAGAGTCCCACTCTCTTAGGAATAGTTGGAAAACTATCTGTCTTTCTACGCGTAGCGTCCGTAAGGGATTTCGGCCCTCACGTGTGGGTCTGATAAACCGTTTAAATCCACACGTGAGGGCCGAAATCCCTAATTTCTCTCTTAGGAATAGTTGGAAAACTATCTGTCTTTCTACGCGTAGCGTCCGTAAGGGATTTCGGCCCTCACGTGTGGATTTAAACGGTTTATCAGACCCAATCATAGGATTATTAGTCACACTGGAAAGTGTGGGTCGAAGTTGCGCATAAAATAGAACAAAAAAGGGCTTTTCCCGCAGAATTATTGGCATCAAGCGGCTGAAGGCCAAGGAGGAAGAGAGGACGTTGAGCGAAATCGTTCGTGCTTGAATTTAGGATTCCTGCGCAGTATACGGACACGAACGGCTTACATCAGTACTGGAGTTCACGAAATTGTTGTCTACGTACAAGATTGGTAGGAAAACCACGGTAGGTGTAAGGCGAGAGACTGATCATCTCGAGCCGACCGGAATAAGCCAGCGTTTCCGTAGCGCAACCTGTGGTGTTGCAGGAGTACCAGTGGGAGAGGAATTAGTACCGCTCAGAGTACTATGTCACGCATTGTGTGCGTCAGTACACATACGCGCGGAAGGATCCGCAAAAAGGACAGAATCGTATCTTTGATTGTTGCGGTTTGAACGCGCACTCTTTACGAAGAAGTTACTTGTATTGTACTTGAAAAGAACATACTAACCATGGCTAACCAACCTCCCGTCAACCCAAACCACGATGAGATGCGTGATACGCTTGCGGTGTGTGGCATTGATGTCGCAACGGCAAACCAAGTCATTGATGCAAACAGTGATGGCTTTGATTCTTTGCAATAGTTCGCGGTTTTGACAGGGAAGGATGTAGAGACCATGATTTACAACACTGGTAGACGCCAGGTCAGCCAGGGCGGTTATTATCTTGGCGCCATTCAGGCAAAGCGTTTGAAAGCACTCAATTGGTGGGTGCCTTCTCGCATTCGCGAGCAGGAGGAGCTGAATGGATACGGCGTTGAGTGGACCATTGCGGCTTGCCAGGAGGCAATGCTCCTTATGGACATTGAGCGCACTACTTGCAAATATTTGTCTTTGGCAACTATGCCGGAGAAGTTTAACCCCAACCATTTTACGGCCGGTATCTTGCAGTTCCAAACTTACCTTCAGAGTTTTCTTGGAGTGGAGGGAACGCGATTGGACTATGTTACCCGTGGCAACGATGGAGACCTGGGTCCTGACTATAGTACCAGGAGGGAACAGACCATCTGGAAGGCCTCTTTGGAAGGGCCGAATTACGAGATTGATTGCAGTGATGTTTGGACCAAGTTGAAGGCGTGTACGCTTGAAACCGCTGGTTGGGAATGGATTCGTGACTTTGATGTGTCCAAGGATGGACAAGGCGCTTGGAAAGCACTTAATGAGCACTATAACGGGTCAGGTCATGTCAGTCATCGTGTCGAGTATGCAAAGGCGAAGCTGGAGAAGCTGCACTGGTCAAATGAGGCTGTGTTTTCGTGTGATAAGTATTCGACGGCAATGAAGCAGTCTTTTATTGACCTTGGAGACCCCCAGAACACCGACGAGTTGTACTCGCAGAGACAGCAGGTTGACAAGCTGATTAAAGGTATGAAGAATACGCACGCTGCTATTGAGAGCGCGAAGTCAATTTGCTTGTATAAGCATTTGGTTGATTTTGATCAAGCCATGAACTTCATGTCTGGACAGATTGCTCGGATTTTCCCGAAGTCTTACGAATCTTCCACCAAACGGAAGCGCCAGATTAGTGGAGTCGACACGAAAGGCCGTGGACGTGGCCGTGGAAGCGGTTGCGGTGGCCGCGGTTGTGGCAGGGGCCGCTATGGAGGCCGTGGAGGAGGCAGAGGAGGCCGCGGTGGACGCGGTGGATCTGGTGGTGGTACTACCATGATGAATGGTGTTGATGTTGCCGACGTCACTCGGAGTTTCTCTGAGGACGACTGGCACAAGTTGGGCAACGCGGGTCAACAATATGTCAACGCGGAACGCGCCAGAAACCATGGAAGCGGTAACGATGATAATCGCAATGTCTCGGACGTGAATACTGGCGGTGCTGGTAAC
>Ga0307978_1002582_pt1 | contig 12720 bp, 8 predicted proteins | sample OrgLakmetage1056_FD_203151 | JGI IMG/M metagenome (GOLD analysis project Ga0307978, IMG submission 203151) | Saline water microbial communities from Organic Lake, Antarctica - #1056 | ecosystem: Environmental > Aquatic > Non-marine Saline and Alkaline > Saline | place: Antarctica: Organic Lake...
ACTCGTTTCTCTCACCCGGAGGAGAGCTTCTTCGTCGCCTCCCGTTCTTCCATTGAATGTGATTGATGTCGAGTTGCTTCGTTGCCTCTCACATCTCGAATGAATGGGATTGATCAACAGCATCGACGATCGCTATGATTGAAACTAACTAACGCCAAGGTAAGAGTTGTCCACTGTGTCGGTTCGCTTTGACCCCATACCACACCGTACACCAGAGAAAGGAAGACGTCAATGAATGCCAAAACATAGCACTGGGTTCTGATAATGATGAGCAGGCACGCTTTGCACGTGCGACAACTATAGGAGACGCTCTTTGTTGATGGTGTATGGATGGATGCATATCGGATGCTGCACTGTTGTGTTGTTTAATGTGTTTATAAACGTGTGTAGTAGAGTTGTACATGATAGAGGACAAGGAAGATCTTCCGTTCAGGAAGTGCCGTCTGAAATGGACAGGAACGAGACTAGTGCGTATTACCGGAGATCAATGTCGCCTGGATCACTGTCTAAAATGGACGGATTGAGCTTGCAGCGATTCCCAAGTGGTACAAGCCTGGATCCCCTGTCTGCGCCCGCAAGGGCTGATGATTTATAGACTCGGAAAGTGTCTGAGTCCTCTGACTTCTCGTCCAAAACTACACACAAGCACTCCTAGACACTACTCGTTGTTCTACTACTTTTGCTAGAAACATCCGTTTCTTGGTTCTCACATTATCTATATACCGCTATTCATTACCGTCTTTCGCAGCATTATGCTAATATAGATTACACAATCGAAGGCGCGTGCGCCGGAATACCCCGTTCGGTGCAACAAGTTGCCGGATACGTCTCGTAATCGGTGGTATGCCGCAACATTTGGGCCGCCACAAAGCAGGGACAAAAGCAAGAGCAACAAAAGTCTTCAGTCCCCTGCGACGGAATAGCGTACTTTTCTCGCAACCGAATCCGCACATTCCACAAGACATAGACGGTCCATCCATAAAAGGAGTAATGCACCACATCCGTCAAGATGTCGAGTACAATTAAGTGTCCATCGTTGTCCAAGTCAATGTAAAATAAGGACCAGATAAACAATAGAATGCGAACAATCACATACGCCACTACCAGAATGAGAATAGTCTGAAAGCCCCCCGCAGTCTGCGATGTGTTACCGGGCTGACCGTTCCAGGTCAAGTGCAAGCGGCTAATGACTTGTCCTGCCGCCACTGTTCCAAAGATAAGAGTAAACGTTATTATATGAGCTCCACCGTACACGTTTGACCAACCAAGCCGTAGAACAGTTGCGGTACTTACGTAGAGGACAGCAGCATGCAGTCCAACAATGCGGATGACAGACTCCATAGTGAAAGATATCAAAGATTCCATCTCTCCAGTGCCCGACTGGCACGCTGACTCCAGTCAACATGGACCCAACCTTTTCCGGTAACGGTACACTAAAAGTTTGCCCTTCAGCGACTCCACCAGGAGGCACAATGACCTTGACGGTTCGGTCTCCAAAGGCTGCTTCGAATTCGTATCCTTCCGGTAGCGTGGCTGGAGCAACGACTTGCATCATGGCGGTGGCTGCCGTCGTTTGCAGTGTTTCGCCAGCCGCAGGTCCCACCAAGTTGTCCGACAAGCCACCATTATGTTCGCCTTGCTCCACCTTGGAGTAACCCTCGTTGGGGTTGTAAGGAAGGCGCATTGTGCTCTGAGGCAAGCTCGCAAGGTTACAGGCAGCAGCGATGACAATAACGAGAGCAAAGTAGTGTCGAGTGCCCAGTGTCGAGGAATGCAGTTCGCAGTCAACGGTGACCTTTCCTTGGCGTCGCGCGACAATAACGTGCACCGGTCGGATTACAAAACGGTCAGTGTGCTCCAAGAACGCCAGTCGTAGTCATTCATTCTTACGTGCAGTCATTCCTTCCACCAACACCCCACCTAATTGTGACTTGTGACCCTTGGCGTCGTTGCTGTTGATGCTGCTGCAGTAAGTGGCATCGCTAGTCCGTGCATTCTTTCCAGCAAGGTTCCATTCACAACTGGAGTCTCATTCGGCAGTGCACGAGAAAAGCTAGTCAGTCAGTTCCTCTATACGTAACACCAAAAGCCTTACTCGTTCGCTCATGCGCCGCCAAAGTAACGACGGTATGAGTTCAGATGACCATTCTTTGGAACAGCAGCCTCTCAACAAGGTATGTACGGTAACGGAATACACGGAACCAATCGTAACTACAGACATATCGCTGTGCCTCTAACGATCAATGGTAAAGAATAGCTGTGAGAGTCAGTCTCGCACCAAACATCCACAATAAAGTTGCAGTCAGCTGCAGCAGTCCCCATGATGAGCAACAACCTTGCTCAGAGATTTCGAGCAGTAGTTTATGGACTGCAGTGAAACAAAAAGTTAGATTGCTAATCTTCTCTCTGAGGGGCTGACTGACTGACTGACTGACTACAGTACCTGTGTCGATGGCGGATGCATACGTGTATTGTGTATTGGCGGTAACGGTCTCTCTCTCTCTCTTTCACAATCACTCACACAACAACATCACACAACATTTCATTACACTTTACAGGCAATCGAGGTAAGCTCGGTAGATGGACGCACAGAAGTCACCGTTGGGCATTGGAAGGATGGATTATCCGATATCTTTCGTCACGGCTACTTTCATTGTTCCGCCATGAACTCTTGCTGTTGTGTTCCCATTGCTGCTGGACAAGTCATAAGTCGCCTGGGGTTGACGTGGATGGGACGGCCCGGATCGATTCAAGCCGTCACGGGGGCTTTTCGCAAGCTCCTCTACTTGACAGCCTCGTATTGGTTGACACGGGTCTTTTTATTTTTGATTATTGCTATACTGGACCCCAATGTCGATTCGCGCGAGTGGGTGGAGCCGCCGTCGGCGTACTACTTTTTTGTCGTGGTTGACGACACGTTGTCGTACTCGTACTTGGTCTTTGTCGTGATATTGCTGCGGAATCTACGCAGTGCCGTGCGATCCAAATACGCAATTCCGGAAGCACACAGTTGTCCCACGGGATGTGAAGACACTTGCTGCTCGCTCTTTTGTCCCTGTCTGGTGGTGTCGCAAATGATGAGACACACGGCCGACTATGATTCTCACGGGGGGCGGTGCTGTACCGAGACGGGTCTCCCTTCACATGCTCCCAGTATTGTGTAAAGTGGCTAGATCTACAATAGATATTTAGCGCACGGATGCAACACAATTAGAATGTAGACACTACGGTATATCTTAAAAAGCGAAAATCATCATTTGCAGACAAAATTAAAGGAATGGTAGACTACTTTCCAATTCTTTACCTTGCGATCCAAGAGCTCGAATCAAACCGACATAGACTTGAATGCCTTCCAAAAATGTGGACTCGGGAATGTACTCGTCGTTTTCGTGCAGCATAATTTCGGTCGACCGCATGGGCGAAAACCCCAAGGCCCGAATCCCCAGCGCCCGCAAAAACCGACTGTCCGTGGCCGCCGGAAACACTTGCGGTTCCAGCGTCAAGCCTTGATCCGTTATGGCCTTTTCAAAGACCGCGTACCAAGGGTTGACAGCCGCGTCGGTACTAGTAGTGGCGTGGCCTTGCAAGTCATTGCCGTGCCCCCCAATGTAGGACCAATCCAGCTTGCTGCCTCCGGCAACATCCTTGGAACACTCTCTACACCACTGATCCAGCATGGTACCAATTTCTTCTGGCGGAGTGTGCGGACTAATGCGAATGTCCAAACTGCAAGACGCCACTGGCGGCACACAATTGTACGCAAAGGTATTGCCGACCCGCACGCCCGCTTGCAAGGTGGTAATGTTGAGACTCGTGACATCGCCCAGGGTTTTCTTTTTTGAGGCCGCGACTGCGTGGGCACAATTCTCGTGCTCATTCAATCCCAGCGCCAAGCGCTGGCCTTGCCGAAACGCCAAGGCCTTGTTGGCGAGGTCGATCAATTGCTCGACCGCGGTATTGTCAATAAAGCGACTACCGTGCCCAGTCGGACCCGTGGCAGTGAACTCTATCCACCATGGTAACCGCTCGCCGTAAAAGACTGCCAACGTTTCTGTTTCCGACGCCAAGCCTTCGTCCAAGGCCAGGGCAATGCCCGGCAGCGACTGGTACAGCGTGGATTCCAAAAAAGCCGCCATGCCTCCGCCGCCTACTTCTTCGTCCGGGACAAACGTCAAGTATATGGATCGGGCTGGTTTCCACAATGGCTCGACCGCGCAAATCTTTTGGAGCGCTTGCACGTATTGCATGCAGACGCACTTCATGTCTTGCGTGCCGCGGCCATAAATGTTGCCCCCTTTTTGCAATCCGGCAAAGGCTGGTACGGTCCACTTGTCAGTATCGGCCGGAACGACGTCGTAGTGACTATTGAGCAACAATATGGGGAGCGTCTCGTCCGCGCCCTTGAATAACGCCACCACGACGGGCGAATGGTCCGGGGCTTCCTTCAGCAAAATGACGCTGTCAAAGACGGCCGCCGCTTGGAGCTGCTGGACGAGCCACGCGGCGCAGGCGGCGTAGGCGCCGGATTCGGCCGCCAGGGACGAGACGGTTTCAAAGCGAACAAAGTCGCAAAATTGCTCCACAGCGCGTTGCTGTTCCGTCGCTGTCAACTGAAACGATAATAACGATAACGTAGCTTGGGCTGCTACTGCAGTCTCGTTGTTGTCGGGAGGAGACATGATGCTGCTGATGCTGCTGCTGATGTAGTACTATCTATACTGATGGAGAACGGTGAGCTCAATGCAGAGCTGTGGAGGATAGCTGTGGTGTCAACCGGTACAGATTGGTCAAGCACCGAGCTTGTGTGTTGTGTGTTGTTATTCAGTAATTGTAATTTACCATTGTCGATGATTCATACATTCTTCATTCCATTTCATTGTCGAGGTGTCTAAGTTTGTTCACGCTCGTGACTGATCTGAAACTGCGAAGTACGTGTGTTCGCGTCGTCATCGGATCTTGAAAACGCTCTGACTGATGGAACGACGACGATGATCGACAATGGTGATAAAGACCTCACAATGCAATCATACAATACCACCGTCACCAACTCCAACACCAACACTTCAACACGCCATATACCACCAACGCCAAGATGTTCGTCTCCAAGGCCCTCCTTTTCTCTACGCTTCTCACGCTAACGACAGCGTGGACTAGTGCTCCCGGTCCAGTACCAGCATCCGCATCCGCAGGAGCAGCAGTCTCTCGTCGAGGTGCCTTTCAACAAGCCGCCGCGGGCCTGGTGGCTGCGTCTACTGTATCCCTAACGCTTCCCATTCAAGAAGCGTGGGCTAATCCCACGGAAGAAACACCCCGCATCACCACCCGCATGGGGGGTTTGTTGGAAGCCTACCAGGATAGTCCCCGCGGCCTCCGTCTCATGTCTCCGTCCGGGTGGAACAAGTTTGAAGGCGAAGTCGGCGCCTACGACATTAAGTTTCAAGACTTGGTGGATTCGGCCGAAAACATTAAAATCAGCAGTACTCCCGTCAAGTCAACCGTTGAAACGGTGGCCGCCTTGGGCGCCGTGCAAGAACTCGGTGAAAAATTGGCTTCCAAGCGCAACGCCAAATTGGTGTCGGCCACGGAGCGACTGACGGATGGTGTCTTGTTTTACAAGTTTGATTTCGCCATTCGAGATGGAACCCATCAGTTGGTGCAGCTCTGTATTGGTAAGGGAAAGCTCTGGAGTATGGATGCCAGTTCCACGGAAAAGCGTTGGGACAAGCGAGAAGAGTTGTACAATAACGTGCTCGGCAGCTTTTCTCCCAAGTTGGTCTAGAGAAGAGTGTGACTATGATGATGGTGATGATGATGATGATGATGACGACAATGATACGCCACCACTATTCACTAATCGACACGCTACAACGACATTCCCACAAGCCATACCAGTGGTTATCATTTATCATCCATCTATATATATATATACTGACGCAACGCAGCAGCACTAGCAGCATACTAAAATAAATGAAAGACGATTTCAATCTACTTTCTTCGATCGTATTAGACTAGACCTACCACACTATATCATACTCCGTTCGCTAGTGTAGCATGGTCATTTCCTCCACCATGGCCAGGATATCGTCGACTGATAATTCCGGACGATCCTCCGCATCGTCCACGGACTCGCCAGTTTCGACTCCTTCCTTGTCTTCCCTTCGTCGAGCAACGGCATCATCTACTTCCCAGCCACCGTCACGGTTCATTTCCGCGCAGACAGCTTCCATCATGCTGCGATCCAAATCCAAAAAACTTTCCACCAAATCCCCATCGACAAAGCCGTGGGCCGGGTGTACGCGACGCTCGTCCTGTCGGGCTCGGTACAATTCGTGGCGAAAGTCACCCACGGGCTGCACCGTCGCAGCCATGGCGCGCTCCAACGTTCCAAAAAAGGCCGCCGTCGGTCCATCCAAACCCAAAATGACACCAAGTGTGCCGTCGACGGTGCCAAAGAGGGTTTGACTGCCCGTTCCAACGACTGGACGTCGAATGCGAGTCGCACCAGCTTTTTTGGGAGTGTCGGCCTTTTTGATGCTGTTGTTGGTGCTACTTTTCTTGGGCGACTGACTCGTTCGTCGGACAGTTCGTCGGCTTGTATTGCTCGCGTTGGAGGTGGACGGCATGACCAAGCTACCGCACATGAACTTGTTGCACATTTCTCCGAGATGAAATTCACCAATCGTGTCGAGACGACAACGCAACTCCTCGCTGGTGGCTGCCGTATTGCGGCGAAGGCAAAAGAGATTGTTCCAGTTTTCGGCGCCCAAGTAGACATCGTCCGTCAACATTTCCACCGCGGTCGTCCAGTTGGGGTTAAAGTCGCGAGCGACTTCTTCCAATGTCTCGTGTTGGGGATAGTACTGGACCAAGCTAATGGATCGCATCAAGTCCCCGACAATGGCCATGCATTCCTTGTTTTCCGGCTTTTTCTCGAGACTCTTGCGCTGGTCCGGCATGTCCAGAGACATGGTCTGATCGGTAGACGCCGAGTCTTCACCGTCTTGTGTTGACATTGGCTTGGCGCGACTCTTGACAAAGAGACTGAGAATATGTCCGTGGTGTCCAATGCCCAAGTACTGCAGCTTCATGACACCAGCGTCTTGGGTCAACTGTAAAATCTGCGTCTTGGAGTTGACAGCGCACAACACCTTGCCCTCGTAGAACTGGCAAATACTGTAAATACCACCAGGTGCCGATAGTTCAGTGACTTGTCGGACGGCGCGGGTGTTGCTGCCTGTAGCGCCACTGTCAATATTCGTTTCGCAAGAGTAGACCAGGATGCGACCGCGGGTGGGTTCGTCTTCGTCGGGGAGAGCGTAAGCAGTTCCGACCAACAGGAACGGCTTGTAGACTGGCAAATTCGTCTTTTCACCGTCGGCTGTCACAACCGATTCCGTATTGCCACCCGTCGTCGGCACCTTGAGACTGGCGTAGACCATGGACAATATCATTTCGTAAGGTTCCAAATCCACGCGCTCAATGTCATCAAAGGTAGTGTCGTCCATGAAACGAATGCAATTTCCCATGTTTGATTCATCGTTTCCTATGCCAAAGTGCTTAATACCACTCTCGATACACCCAACGGCAAATAAACGACCGTCGGAGCAGTGGACTACTCGTCGTGGTGCCATGCCAAGACGGCAAGTCGTTACGTGAAGTTTCTGAATGTCATCAATTACTCCAAGTCTCAAACTGGAGTCGTCGGCGACGCACAGGGAGTAATGCTGGTTGCCCAAGGCAGTGGCGTCAAATAGCAGAGGTGAAAAGAATGGAGCCGCCACATTGACTGCGATAGTCTGCTGAGATGGTGGCCGACTGACATCGTCACCTTCTTCGTCTTCGTTTGCCGCAAGGTTCACATTGGAATAACAAAGCTTTGGGTTGAACTGGTTGGTCGAAGTTCCTCCAACCCCAGCGAGATAAATTACTGTGGGTCGATCACCTGTAGCCAAGACGCACGTGCCACCGCGCTCCGTGCTAAGAGGGATGAGATCGATCCGCTGCGTTCCAAGGCAGACTTCTTTCTTGGACTGAACCGTGACGCCTTCGTTTTGAACAACCGCAAATGATATGAGAGTACCATCACCGAGACCAACAAACAACATGTTGACCCCAGGACTCGAATGATTGGCACCACTGGTACCACCCGTGCTGGAAGATGAGAAATCCAGTGTAATCAAGCAGAGGCTGCGTGCCATAATGTTGTTACGATTCCGTCGCGATGGACTAGCTCCAGTCGCCTCTTCTGTTTCTTCTTCTTCATCCTCATCTGTACCTAAATTGATTTGAAGCAGCTCGTCCAAGCTTGATTCGAGGGAGAGCAAGCGGACGGTAAAGTCATCCCACAGTCCAACCGCCATCATGGAACTTTTCTTTGACGTTCGCCCGGTCTCGGCTAGGTCTACATCCATAGCACTCGATCCCTCTAGACCAGCAGCCGCAAAAGGGTGCAAGTCCACACAACTGATCTCTCGTTCCATCACTTTTTTGAAGATCTTGTGGAGCTTCCCGTCTTGGACGCTAAAGTATAGCACCATTCTACCGCGAACAGCGACTCCAATCTGACCAGCTTCGTTGGCGGAAGCAACTGTAATGGGCCCCGACCAAGTATCAAGGATTTCCCCCGTCAGTGAAAGCAATCGGACCTCGGAATCAGTAATTTGCAGTAGCGAGTCGCCTTCCTGGACGTTACCAACATACAGCGTGGAGGCTGAAGACTCAAGGCCAGGTAGAAAGACTTCCTCAAGTGTGCCGCCAGCTTCCTCCTCTTCGCTGACATCCCCGACTTGCATGGCTTCTTCCGACACAACAGAAGACACACCAAGCACACGTGTCTCTCCCACAAAGCTCTGTACCAAGTATGAGTCATCCTTGTCGAAAAACGACTTTCGAAGACTCCACATATTCTGAATGCCAGGAATCTCGACACTGGCATACTCGTTCATACCAATTCCATTGCGAACCAGACGAAGACTTCCCGACTTGGACGAGCCCGAAGCCGTCACCACCTGACTCTGCGCCATCTGCATGGAATCCCCGCTCGCGCCTGGGGTAATCGGTACCAAGTCGAAGTCCAAAATCGGTCCCAAATTGGTGTACTCCTCCACCACGGACAAGTACGTCGTGTCGGCCAACTCGAGCGTCTCCTCTTCCTCTTCCAGAGTAATAGGCTCGTCATGAATCTGTACCAGCTGAGAATCACCCAAGGCCGACCCCACGTATACCAACCCATCTCCAAGATAGGCCATTGCTGTCGATAGTGTGCAACTTCCCAAGGTATCTAATTGTAGCGACATGATCTTTTCATTCACCATCAACAAGGTGAGCATGTGCAAATTACCAAACTCGTCACCCAACAAGTATCGAGGCATGCCGTTGGGATCGGGTGGCAGCATTTCGAATGTCAAAAAGAGCGCTTGAGGGACGGGAATCACCTTGGTGGTGGCCACGCTGCAAAAGGTTAGCTGGCGTTGACCCACCACCACGACACCCCCGGTGGGTTGCTTGGCCGAAAACGTGGGACCGTCCAAGTCATCTAATGGAGCAGCTGCTACTGCCGCAGCGGCAGCCGATCTACCCGTCTGTAACGGAACAGGAATCAAGAGACTACTGCCACCGTCAATGGAAGACTTTTTGAGCCACTCGGTGGAGGCAGGTGCCGACTGACTGCCATACAAGTGCAACTTTTTGGCCGCGAGATGGACCACGTGCGACGTGATATGCTGTGCACCACGAGCATCCTGATGCAAAATACACAACTGCGGCATGCTCGATGGATCTGTCTGCAAAAATGTCAAGGCAAGGACAGTTCGTTCTTCAATACGACAGTGAAAGGCTTCCTTCAACACTTGACGACGACTCGCTGGAGCCTTGGTGCTGGGAGAGCCCGAGTCGCCCCCACCACTTTCCTTGGCGGCTGCTGATTTGGCCGCAGAGCTTGCTCGGTAATTGGTATCAACGGGAATAATCGTCATGAGTCCATCATACAAATGCACCGCAATGCATCGTGAAAAGTGATCCGCTGCCACCAAGGGACCGGATTCCGCCTGGCGTCCGAGAATGTTGTGATCTTGGCCTTGGAGTGAACCAGTCGCGTGTGTCTGAATGGGATAAGGAGGCGAATGATCGGGACTATAGGATAAGGCGGCGTACCGAAATCGATCCGTCGTGCAAAAGACAAAGGCTGTTGGACTGGACGGAATCTGCAGCGGCAGGAGACTGGTAAGGCGGCCATTCACAGGCACCTGGAGCGCAATGGGAAAGGGAGAGGGGAGACCGGCTTGTTCTTCTGACGCGGATCGATACTGTCGGACTTCCAAGCGACGGGACTTGGCGACCAAAACATCCTACAGTATGCAGTAAATGATGGCATGGGGAAAGAGTTAGAAAGGACAGAGAGCAAGATATGTGCGCGATGTCGCTGTGGCCGTTCGCGAAAGATACGCACCAGTGAGTTTGGAGCTAGAAAATTACACTTTGCCGTCAACAGGACGCCTCCCGGAGGATGCGCCGTCACCACGTAGTGGGCGACTTCCTTCTTGGTTGCCATGACGGTTGATAGCAATGTGGCTTCGCTTCTTGGCTGGTAACTCTATCTGGTTGATGGTGACAATGGTAAGTTGCTGATGGCATCGTTCGTCGCGGAGGGAGTTCTTGGAAAAGCGCGCGAAATAGCCGGCCCGCTTTCCGTTGAGGAAACGAGTATAAATAATAAAGTAGTACCTTTCTACTTAGTAAACTAGACTACCCGATGGCGAGTTAGTTGCAGAAGGAAAGTAATGTAGCTAGTAGTCGTATCTCACTGCTCACTCCTAGAGCTATTTACTATATCACGGAGCACGTCTTTTCCAGCAACTGCTGCCTACGTCTTTTCCAGCAACTGCTGCCTACTGCCGCCACGACCCCCAGCATTCTACTCATTCTAAATGCTTATCGCTGTGGTCGCAGCCACGCGACCAACCTGTCGAAGATTTTCACTTGTCAATACCATACCATTTACCAACGGCAAACGAGAGAGAGACTAAGACCAAGCGGACCAAGAGGAAGAGAATAGAAGCTGACTCCAAAAATCTCGCGCGCGAACAAAACCAATGTGCGCGCGGTGGGCGAGTGCGAGCCGAAACCACGAATATAAGTACAGGTGTGGTACCGATCCCGGTAGAGCACTCGTGGGGAGGAAGAAGAGAGGCGAGAAACCGAGAAGAACGTGCTTACTGCTTACCTTGCAGGTAGGGCTATCGATTAAGTCCCGTACAGTAAGGACAAGGTTACTTCACAAGAAAAAGATCACGCGTCAAAAGTCAGAGCCAGCGCGAAGTCGACTAGCAGGACTAAAAAAAACTAGTGAAGAGAGAACAAAGGCGAACTTGACTTTGTCAGGACTGCCTCCCGGCGGGCCCTGCGGGGCTCCAGTGCGAATTCAGGCTAGGTTCACAAATACTTGCAAGGATGCCTCCCGGCGGGCCCTCTGGGGGCCCTGCAGGGCTTGGCGTCCCGGCGGGAGTTTTACCATAGCACAGATTATCGACTAATACGACTAAAAAATATCTGCTCAACACCAATGTTTGGACTGCTGTATCGCGACACACAAGAAGATTTTGGATGGGGCATGTCAATCAGCATGATCAAGACGCCCACTCAGAGTAATCCCGCAAGTCGAAATTAGATTCAGAAACAAAATTGTGTGACATGAAATCCGGCTTTCGACCGCCATAAGTCGATGGCAAGCAGGACCAGGATCCCGAAATTGGGTGAGCCTCCATTGTTGCCTCGTCCCTTATTCGCTTCTATATACGCAGTGAACATGGCTTTAGTGGCTGCAGACTCGGCTTTGTTGGCGGCAAGCTCGGCTTGAAGGGCCCGGAATTCCGTGTTTCGACTCTCGTTGCGGGCAGCTAGGTTGGCGAGCTGGCTTGTGATGTCTCCAAGCATACCGGTGTTGCTGTTTGTCTGGGCTTGGTTTGCTCGCTGGTATCCGGCAGTTACCGTGGTGAGTTCTTTGTTGCGGTCGTTCGCGTACTGCTGGAAATGGGCGGTTGCAGCTGCCCACGTTTTGTCGGGCGTCGGAAACATGCGCCAACACTGGCAAGCGTCGGAGAGGAGGCCGCTTTCCTTCACAAGGCTGTAGAGCTTGTCGGTCTTTTGTTGCGGCGATAAAGGAGTGCCGGCCAGGGCGGATGCATCGGCGGCGTTGCTAATCTGTTGAATGACAAATTCCAGCGGTCCGCCTTCCCAGGGGACTTCCATGCGGCTCGCGACTTCTTTACGCTCCGTTTCTGTAAGTTCTCCGTAACTTTTGATCAGGTGGTTCGACATGTCTTGGATGCTGCACATGTTGTACCCACGGCGGACGTGGCGTAGTCGTCTCCAGTAGACGTCGTCAGCGGCGGCGAGGAGCTGGTTGCGCAAGTTGCGTTCGGTGGCTCGCATGAGCTTGTACGCTGTCCACGCGTTGGTGTGGAGTCGTTGGCTCCTGGTGGAGGAGTTGGATCCATGGGAGGCTCCTCGGGGGTTTGGAAAGGTGCCCCGTGCAGGTCAGTGTATTCTGCTGGCGATAGCGTCAGAAAATCTGACAAGATTCCAAGTGTCTCGCCAATATTATTATTGGCGCGAGAATCATCTTCGGAGTTCTTTCTGCTCTGACGTGGCGACGACTCCGTTCGTGCGGAACGTTCCTCAAACGTTCCACGCTCGTACCCTGTCACGAGTGGATCTATACAT
>Ga0307978_1002587_pt1 | contig 12705 bp, 11 predicted proteins | sample OrgLakmetage1056_FD_203151 | JGI IMG/M metagenome (GOLD analysis project Ga0307978, IMG submission 203151) | Saline water microbial communities from Organic Lake, Antarctica - #1056 | ecosystem: Environmental > Aquatic > Non-marine Saline and Alkaline > Saline | place: Antarctica: Organic Lake...
AGTTGATCGTTAACCGTAAGATTAAAAGGTGCAGGTTGCCGAGCCAAAATAACATCCCCATAATTCGTGAGTATTATGGAATTATAGCATAATTAGACTAGTTAATTAACCAAACGAGACACTAGTGCTGATGAGCGTTATCAGTTACTAGAGCCCACATTGGAGCGGTTCACGGAAGCCAAGACGCTTGGCTCCTTGATTGAGGTTCCGGAAAATGAATCTGTACCCCTCGAAACACTACAGGATGAGCTGGAACAGTTGGCGCTGAGCGGCGACTCCATGCAGAAATCTGCTGCCAAAACGTTGTTGCCTTATATTCGTCAGAGTTGGGTGCTTGCACTGCGGTATGACTCAGTAATTGCGAATCCACCCTACATGGGTGGAAAAGGCATGAATGCCCGCTTGAAAGATTTTGCTAAGAAATCTTATCCGGATAGCAAGTCGGACCTGTTTGCGATATTTATCGAACGAGGTTTTGAATTGCTCAATCCCTGTAGTTTCAATGCCATGGTTACGATGCAAAGCTGGATGTTCCTATCATCATACGAGAAATTGCGCGTAAAAATTCTGAAGGACTCATCAATAGAGTGCATGGTCCATATGGCGAACATGGTGATGGGTATCGCTTTTGGAACAGCTGCTACGGTTTGTAAGAAAAGTGGTAGTCCCTTGACTAAAGGCGCTTATTGTTTCGTTGAGTATGAAGATATTGGAGATGATGGAAGGCCTGTTCGGTTTCCACCATTGAATGAGAGAAACTTGAATGCGGCGAAGCAAAATGAGATGGGGCAATGAGCTTCTTACTTTCTGACATAGGCCCGGCCGGCGACATAACATTTGGTGAAAAAGTATTGCCCAAAGGGGAACAGTAATGAACCAGCAAGAAATTAAGGACATGGCGAAGTATTTTTATCGTGCCTCTGCGGCGGATTTTATGAAGATTCCCGGGAGTCCGGTGGCGTATTGGCTACCCGCGACAGGGGGGGGGATTTTCGAAATATCCAAGTCAATAGGTGGCGTTTCTTCTCCGCGCCAAGGCATGGCAACAACAAGTGATGAAAAATTTCTAAGGTTATGGTTTGAGGTTAACGTAGACAAGGTCAGCTTTAAGTCACCAAGCAACGAACAGGCAAAAGACTCAAGGAAAAAATGGTTTCCATTTTTGAAGGGCGGGGACTTTAGGAAGTGGTATGGGAATAATCAATACCTCGTAAATTTTGAGAATAATGGAGAAGAGGTCTGCGCATATATTGACAACACTCCTGGGGCTAGAGTGAAGTCTAATGGCCGGGTGATTAATCGAGCTTTTTATTTTAAAAAAGCACTGACATGGACTTTAATATCTAGCACTAGCACTGCCTTTAGGTTTTGTTCTGAAGGGTTTGTTTTAGGCCATAAAGGTCCGGCAATATATGGTGATGATCGTTCGCTTGATAAGATTGGAGCGTATTTGAATTCTAAGGTTTCTCCATATTATTTGAAGGTACTCGCTCCAACCATCGGCTTTGAAGTTGGGCAAATATCGAAGTTGCCTTTTATAGATATTGATGTTACGTCTGAAAGAGCAGTTGAAATAGCGAGAGAGGACTGGGACTCTTATGAACTTTCTTGGGACTTTGGTTGTAATGAACTGATCATTTTAAAGGTTAATAAAGATCTAATATCAGGGAGTTATTTTCGGGCAAAGGAAAAGTGGAAATCTTTAACTAATGAATTGCGAAATTTTGAGGAAAAAAATAATGATAAAATAATTCCAGCCTATGGCCTAGAAAGCGAATTGGATTCTGACGTGCCGATAGGAGAAGTAACACTCTCACGGAATCCTTATTATCAGTTTGGAGCCCATAAATCTGTTGAAGAATTAGATGCGCTATTTCAGTCAGATGCCATTGCTGAACTTATCTCATATGGCATCGGATGCATGATGGGCCGTTACTCGTTGGACAAATTCGGCCTTATCCTCGCCAGCCAAGGTGAAACACTTCAGGACTATCTAGCCCTGACTCCATCACCAAGTTTTGCTCCAGACGAAAATGCCATCCTGCCACTTTCCGATCAGGAATGGTTCCTCGACGACGTCACCAACCGTTTCAGCGAATTCATTCGCACTGTGTGGGGCGCGGAGAACTTGCAGGAAAACCTCGATTTCGTAGCCGAGAGTCTCTGTTTGCAGGCCGTCAAAGCCAAGTCTGGTGAGTCTGCACTTGACACCATTCGCCGATACCTGAGCACCCAGTTCTACAAAGACCACCTGCGCACCTACAAAAAACGCCCCATCTACTGGCTGTTCAGCTCCGGTAAACACAAAGCTTTTGAGTGCTTGGTGTACCTGCACCGCTATAACGAGAGCACGCTGGCCCGTATGCGCACCGAATACGTCATCCCTCTTAGTGCCAAGCTCAACACCTATGCGGATAAGCTAGAGCAGGACATAGACGCCAGCACCTCCACCGCAGAAACCAAGCGCCTGGAAAAAGAAGTCGCGACCCTGCACAAACAACAAATCGAACTCGCCGAATTCGACGAAAAACTCCGCCACTACGCCGACCAGCGTATCAGTTTGAACCTGGATGATGGCGTAAAGATCAATTACGGCAAGTTTGGTAACCTATTGGCAGAAACAAAGGCGGTTACGGGCAATAAAGAGGCGCTCTTATGAATATTCGTAAATTGCAGATCAAAGGTTTTAAAAGCGTGGCTGATTTGTCGTTAGAGGAGGTGTCACCATTTCTTGTTTTTGCGGGTGCCAATGGTTCAGGTAAAAGCAACATTGCTGACGCAATGGCTTTTTTGGGCACCGTGATCAAGCTCGGTGCTGTTCAGGCTAGAACACAGTTTGGCGGTTTTTCACAGATACACTGTTTCAAGTTTCGGAAAGAGCAGCGCACAACGGTCAGCTTCTCGATGGTTCTGGAGTTGTCCGGAAGCGTGCACACATACAATATCAGCATTCGCTCAATGGACAAGTCGCCAGTCGTTTCCGAAACGCTAAAAATAAACGATAAGCTGGTTATTGACCGGCGCACAGGCAGTGATATAAAAGTACTGCTTAACGATTCTGCCGGCCTTCAAACACTGCCCGATTACCCGCGTGAAATGACGGTTTTAATGTTGCTTGGGCAGAACCCCTTGTACCAGTTCCTAACCAACATTAAAGTATTTCGTATTGACCCACTGGCCGCAAAAGAACCCGATAGTTCTACTACCGATACCGCAGAACTGGATGTGCACGGCAAAAACCTAGCCTCAATGCTGTCTATATTGGAAGGTAAGCCAGAGTTCAGAGATCAAGTACTTGAGTGGCTTGAACTCATTGTGCCTGGAATGGAAAGTGTCAGTACCGAGTGCCAAAGATTAGACGGCTCTACCGTCATTACTTTTAAAGAAGCGGGAACGAAAACCCGTTTCCCTGCCAAGCTAATTTCAGACGGCACCATTTTTGTTCTCTGTATTTTAACCGCTGTTCTGAGCCGTGCCCATGAAAGTGGCATTACCGTTATTGAAGAGCCCGAGCGTGGCATTCACCCAAAAGCCATTGGTGAGCTAGTTCAGTTGATGCGGGAGTGTGCCTCTGCTAAGCATCCTATATTTTTAACCACGCACAGCGAATCTATCGTTCGTAATCTGGAAACCTCAGAACTGTATTTTGTGTCTAAATTAGAAGGAAAAACTCAGGTCAAGCCTGCGATACACGCAGGCGTCGATAAGTCTAAAATTCCGCTGGATACCGCTTGGCTAACCAACCTATTTGATGGGGGCCTCCCATGGTGAAGGCTGGTTTTATAGTAGAAGGCGCCAGTGAGCGAATTATTGTAGAGTCAGACATATTCAAAGGCTTTCTGCGATCAGCCGGTTACGAATTGGTCACTCCAGTTGTTGATGCCCAAGGGGGAGGCAATCTGTTACCACAGAACATTGAGGCATTTATTGATCGGCTAAAAAAAGCAGAAGCAGAGCGCATATTTGTACTTACGGACTTAGAAGATGAAGCCAGTGTAAAAGCGGTGCGCGAGCGAATATCAGACCCTAGCATTCACTTTATTTTTATAGCGGTAAAGGCACTGGAAGCTTGGTACTTAGCGGATAGTCGGGCAATGAATAAATGGCTAGAAGTTGATGATTTTCACGAAGCAAGCCCAGAGTCGACACCCGCAAAACCTTGGGAGAGGCTAAAGCAGGTAGCCGCTGAACGAGATAAGCGAGGACCGGGAAATAAAGTCGCTTTTGCGAAGAAGATTATCAAATACTGGGATTTCTCCATTGAGTCTGCTGCAACACACCCAAATTGCCCAAGTGCGACGGAATTAGTAAGGCATTTTCAGTCAGTTGAAAAAATGGTCGACTCAAAGGAAGTTCTATGATCACAGCTATTCGCATAGATAACTTTAAATCTCTAGTCGATTTCAGGGTGACCTTTACCAAATTCAGTTGTCTGGTCGGCCTGAATGGTGCCGGTAAGTCGACGGTACTCCAAGCAATGGATTTTCTCTCACAGCTGATGCGTGGTGATCTGGACAGTTGGCTAAGTGAGCGGTCCTGGGCAAAAGCAGACTTAAACTCAAAGCTTTCCGCGCGCCTGAATATCGAATTCGAAGTCACCCTGCAGCTGGACTTTCTGGGTGGGTTTGTTTGGAGTGGAAGCGTTAACCGGAACTCTCTTCATTGCACAGCTGAAGCGGTTCTGCTCAATGAAGAGCCTTTGCTGAAAGTCCAGGAAGGCGAGTGCACCCTGCGTACTATTGGCGGTGGCAAGGCAGATAAGTTCAAGGTGGTTTTCGAGTATCAGGGATCCATTCTGTCTCAGCTCAAAGAAAGCCAGATTAAGGGCCCATTGCTGGTACTGCGTAATGAACTGCTGAAAGTGCATTCGCTGGATTTGTTGTCACCCGCACAGCTACGTATGAAAACCCGCAGTGCAGGCGGTCAGTTAGGGCTCGGCGGCCAGCGCTTATCGGCGTACTTACATGAGTTGGGTAAAGACAAGCGGGAAATCCTCAAAAGTCGACTTGCCGGGGTTTATGGACAGCTCGAAAGCATCGACACTAAATCCTTGCGCTCGGGTTGGAAGCAGCTTGGCATCAAAGAGCGTTTTGGTAATCAATTGCTGTCAACATCAGCAGAGCACATCAACGATGGCATGCTTCGTTTAATGGCGGTTCTCTCGCAATTGGACTCAGACCAGCATTTCCTGATTTTTGATGAGATTGAAAACGGCATTAATCCGGAATTGGTCGAGTTCTTGGTTGATGCGCTGGTCGATAGCAATCATCAGGTGTTGGTGACGACTCATAGCCCGCTGATCCTGAATTATCTGGAAGATGACGTTGCCAAAAAGGGTGTGATCTATCTCTACAAAACCCCAAAGGGCGCAACGCAGGCGATACCGCTGTTCTCGATCCCTTCCATGGCTGAAAAACTGTCTGTAATGGGGCCGGGTGAAGTATTCGTAGACACGCACCTTACGGAACTGACTGCGGAAATCCGAAAAATGAAGGGTGACGAATAATAATGTATTTGTTACTCAGTGGTGAGGGGCCTTCCGATATTGGAAGTTGCTCGGTGGATACCGGTGGTATTTGCGATTCGCAACACTTTCAGCCAGGGCCCATGGCGTGGTTTGTCGACCAATGGGCTGAGGAGTTTCAAGGCTTCGGATTCTCGCACATCAATTTTGGCCGGGTTGGTTTTGTTAGTGAGAAAGCTCTGAGTGGGCACTGCAAAAAAAATAGCGGTGGCCGAAAAATTCCTCTGACAGGAAAAAGAAGAAACCAGGAGACCGGTTATTTCTTCCAGAACGCTCGTGGGCTTGGTGAATTCGCGCAAAAGCTAGCTGAAGAACAGCAGGAATCTGTAGTCGCCGTGTTGTTCAGGGATAGTGACGGAACCGCGTCTGCTGGAAGAGGTATTCGGCGTCAGAAAGTTGAATCGGTGCAGAACGGCTTTCAAGCCGTTGGTTTTCATTATGGTGTGCCTATGATGCCGAACCCAAAATCTGAAGCGTGGCTTTTGTGTGCAGTGAAACCACGGTCACCCTATCAACACTGTGGTGTGCTTGAAGCCATGTCTGGAAATGATAAGGCCCCAAACCCGCTGAAGGATCAGCTGGAAGCCGCATTGGGCGAATATCCGTCAGCCGAAAGGCTTTCAGAGATGGTGAGGGGCAAGCAAATTGATGTTTCCCGAATCGAGATGCCGTCATTGCAGGAATTTAAAGACTCTTTGAGCTTAGCGGTTCAAGTAGCCGTAGCAAGACAGAACTAAAGGCGAATACATGGACTCTAAACAGCTCACCCAAGGGCTTCATCAGGCATTTTTTACAGAAAACCACCGCCTGGTGTTTTGGTATGACCCAGAGCAGAGCTTTACCGACGATCTCTCACAGCTTGATTTGCCTGACGTTCAGCTGCTGGATATGGCCGAGGCGTCCACCTTGGCGGTAAAGCTGAAACTTGAGTTGGAAGACCCAAAAAGTAAATATCTGCTGTACTTCCCCTACGCTGAACCGGAGTCTGAAGACGACTGGTTGTTGGATATAAAGCTCTATTCCCGAAGCTTTTACGCTGACCGGATTTCCATCATTTTTAACGAGCTGGGGCTACAGCAACAGAGCTTGCGGGCTCACCTTGCGCTGCGGGAGAAATTCCTGAGTAAGGCTCGATTGGCCGCACTTAGGCGGTTTGTCCAACCAGATTTTGATGAGAATGCGCTGGATCTGGCCATGATCGCGGTGGTTGTTCGCGCTGAAAGCCCGGACGTTGCCAACATTATCTTCACACTCGGTGCAGAGCTTGCGAGGGCTGATGAAGGCCTAGAATCTGTGCCTGGGTCGCTAATCGAGCTTGAAAAATACGGTTTGGTATCGCCACTGGTTCGGGCATTGCAGGGGGAGGTGGGTTATCCCGCCTCCACCGAAGAGCTCAACGGTGAAGTTGCGTTCAATTTCGGACATTTCCTGATTCGGCTGTTGGCAACGGGGTTTTGCGAGAGCATTTCTGATGTTCCTCTATGGGCGCGGTCGGTGGCAATTTCTTCGGCCAATGCCAGAGCAACGTCTCGGGCTTTACTGTCCCGCTGGCGCGACAGCTCTCGTTATTATCACGCCTATGATGAGATATCCGGTTGGGTCGCGACTGCGTTGAATATAAAAAACCGGATTACCGATTTGCCACTTGAAACCCTGGCGAATGTGGCAACGTTCAGGGACGCAGAAAACCAGATTATTGTGGACCTGGTTCGGGCCATTCCAGAGGCCAGGGCCGCCGATCTAAAGGTGTTTGGCCATGTGATTTCGAGTCGCCTAGACGGTTACTGGGCGTCACGTCACAAAGACGATGACATTCGCCGTAAGTATCGGCTGATTTATTCAGCGCTTTCCGCGGCGATAGAGCTGTTTTCGCTGCGCCAGGTTCATGGCGCCGGGTTTCACTTCGCCACTACAGAGGCGCTGTACAAAGCTTATGAAACCGATCTCTACCGGTTTGATACAGAATATCGGCATTATTGCGCAGCTTCCCACAAGGCCCATGTCGATCTGCTCAAACAATTGGATGATGCGGTAGAAAATTGCTACGCCTATTGGTATCTGGATCAACTGGCTCGTAACTGGGGCGATTTGGTCGAGTCTGAAAATCGCCTGGAGCGCTGGCTTATCCCCGGCGTTCCCAGTCAGCAAAACTTTTATGAGCATTGGGTGAAGCGTCAGCAGGACAGTGCCCGCAGTAAACGCCTGGTGGTGATTATCAGCGATGCCTTTCGCTATGAGGCCGCGGTGGAACTTCGTGATCGCATCAACATGAAGCGCTACAGCGAAGCGAAGCTGTCCAGTCAGCTGGGGGTTGTGCCCAGTTACACCACATTGGGTATGGCGGCTCTGCTGCCGCACCAGACGCTGGAATACCGGGAAGGTGTTAGCGACGACGTTTTTGTTGATGGCAAGTCCAGCAAGGGCAGTGCTAACCGCAGCAAGATTTTGGCGGGTTACAATGGCATTGCGGTAAAGGCCGATGATGTGAAAGCCTGGAGCCGTGAACAAGGGCGTGAAGCCCTGAAAGATCAACAGTTGGTGTATGTGTATCACAACCTGGTTGATGCCGTAGGTGACACGGCTGCCACTGAGTCCGGTACTTTCGATGCGGTGGAACAGGCGATTGAAGAGCTTACAGAGCTAACACGCAAGATTATGATGCACTTCAACACCAGCACCGTGCTGGTGACCGCAGATCACGGCTTTTTGTTTCAGCACAGCAAGTTGGAAGCCGCTGACCGGACGGCGTTGGTGGACAAGCCAGCGAATGTCCTGAAGAGTAAAAAGCGATACGTGATCGGACCTGACCTACCCGACGCAAAAGATGCCTGGTGTGGGTCAATCAAGAACACCGCTGGTACTGTTTCGGACACCCGCTTCTGGGTTCCCAAAGGCTCAAACCGTTTCCACTTTGTGGGTGGTGCGCGTTTTGTGCACGGTGGTGCAATGCCGCAGGAGATTGTGGTGCCGGTGCTGTCTGTGAAACAGCTTCGGGGCGAAAAGGCAGAGAGCCGATCCAAGCGCAAGGTGGAGGTGATTTCGCCTAAGCCAAGCTTGAAAATTGTGAACAATATTCAGCGCTTTGATCTGATGCAGACCGAAGCCGTTAGTGATCAGGTGTGGCCTGTTACCATCGCCGTGGGCATTTATGAAGGTGCCGATATGGTGTCTAGCGAAGAAATAGTCACCTTTGACAGTGCCTCGGACTCAATGGGCGAGCGGGTGAAACCCATCCGGTTGTCGCTGTCGGGAACCGACTTTGATCGCAAACGCGATTATTTTCTGGTGCTGAAAGACAAAGACCTGAACACCGAAATTGAGCGCTACCGGGTAGTAATTGATCTCGCATTTACCGACGACTTTTTCTGAAGAGCATGAACGATGAATGATTTCGCCCCTCAGGCTGACAAGGATCTGGACCAGTTACTCAACGAGCATTTTGCCGGCCGAGTGGTGCGCAAGGATCTGACCAAACAGATCAAAGAAGGCGCGAACGTGCCTGTGTACGTGTTGGAGTATTTACTGGGCATGTACTGCGCATCGGATGATGCGGAAGTGATCGAAGCGGGCCTGCGCAATGTCAAAAAGGTGTTGTCTGAAAATTATGTGCGCCCGGATGAAGCTGAAAAGGTTAAGTCCTTGGTCCGTGAACGCGGTAGTTTTAAAATTATCGACCGGGTAACGGTTCGATTGAATGAAAAGAAGGATTGCTATGAAGCGGCATTCTCCAACCTGGGTATTAAAGATGCCGAGATTGGCGTCGGTATCGTTAAGGAAAACGAAAAACTTTTGGTTGGTGGTATTTGGGCGATTGCAACGCTCAGCTATTTCCACGAAGAGGGGCAGAAAGGATCACCGTTTGGCGTAAGCACTCTGAAACCCATCCAGATGCCCAATATGAACATGCCGGAGCTGTTTGCTGGCCGGGCTGCACTGACGGTTGATCAGTGGCGGGAAACGCTGATTCGATCTATTGGCATGGAGCCGGCAGCGCTGAACGAGACGGTGCAATGGCACTTGCTGGCACGGATGATTCCGTTTGTTGAGAACAACTACAACGTGTGTGAGTTGGGCCCCCGGGGCACCGGCAAAAGCCACATCTATAAAGAGTGTTCGCCCAACAGCATTCTGGTGTCTGGCGGGCAAACAACGGTTGCCAACCTGTTCTACAACATGAGCAGTCGCAAAATTGGCTTGGTAGGGCTGTGGGATTTGGTGGCCTTTGATGAAGTGGCGGGGATTTCTTTCAAGGATAAGGACGGCGTCCAGATAATGAAAGATTACATGGCGTCTGGCTCCTTCGCCCGCGGTCGAGAGCAGATGGAAGCTAATGCTTCCATGGTGTTTATTGGCAACATCAACCAGTCCGTTGAATCCTTGGTGAAAACCAGCCATTTGCTGGCGCCGTTCCCGGACCAGATGATTGATGCTGCGTTCTTTGATCGGTTCCACGCCTACATTCCTGGCTGGGAAATTCCCAAGATGCGACCGGAGTTTTTCACCAATCGCTATGGTTTGATTGTGGATTACCTGGCCGAGTTCTTTCGGGAAATGCGCAAGCGCAGCTTTGCGGATGCTGTGGACAAACACTTTAAGTTGGGCAGTAATCTGAACCAGCGTGACGTTATTGCGGTACGAAAAACGGTTTCAGGGCTGCTGAAACTGTTGTACCCCCACGGCGATTTCGATAAAGAAGCGGTGCAAAAGTGCCTGGAATACGCTCTGGAGGTTCGCAGGCGAGTAAAGGAGCAGCTCAAGAAAATCGGTGGTATGGAGTTTTACGATGTGCATTTTAGCTACATCGACAATGACACCCTCGAAGAGCATTTCGTGTCGGTAAAAGAGCAGGGCGGGGGCAAGCTGATTCCCGAAGGCCCTAGCAAGCCAGGTGTGGTGCATCTGGTTGGCGTTAGCGCTAAGGGTGTACCCAGCCTGTATCGAATGGAACTTCAGGTTACAAAGGGCTCAGGCAAGCTCGCGACCTCCGGTTTATGGAGCCTGCCGCCGTTACGAGAGCAGGTAAAAATGGCGTTTGACTACTTCAAGGCCAATATAATCCGAATCTCCGGCGCCTCCCGCGTACTGGAGCACGATTTCCACCTGCACCTTGTCGACCTGCAAAACGGCGGCCCCATCCAGTCTCTGGCGTTGCCCAGCATGGTTGCCTTTGCGTCTGGCATTATGGGCCGACCGACACAGTCGCAGTTGGTCGTACTTGGGGATATGAGCCTGGGCGGCAGCGTTAATCCTGTTCAAAGCTTGGCCGAATGCCTGCAGGCAACCTTTGATGGCGGCGGCAAGCGCGTGGCTTTGCCCATTACTAGTGCGGCGGATATCCCTACCGTTCCTGGAGAGCTGTTTACCAAATTTCAAACGAGTTTTTATGGTGATCCGGTGGATGCGGTTTTTAAGGCATTGGGGGTGGATTGATGTTGCAGACGGTGAAATGCAAATTCTAGGTTTTGCTGACGTTATTTCAGGCAGCGCGGTACTTGTTTTTAACAGTGAAATCGCGGCTTTTGACAGAGCGAAGGCACTAACGGGCCGTAAGTGTTTGGTTAACGTAAAAGAGGCTTTTCTGTTTCTTTAGCGGCTTGACAGTGAAGAAAGCGCTACTCGTTAAGATGGCAAAAATATCCAGCCATGTCACCCAGAATGGCCTTTCTCTGGCATTAGCCACCGCTTTGCCAATGACTTGAGAGTCGTTGACAGAGCCTTTATAACCACTGTATCACCCAAGCTAGCAGGCTTTTGCACAGTCGCTCGTCTTTGCTTTCCAGAGCTCCTCACGAACACTCTGAGGAGCGCTAACCAGCATGGCTCGGAGCTGATTGCTTGATTGCGTTTTTGCCTTAACAGCACTGCGTCTTGCAACCGAGACAATTCGCATTGCCTCACAAGCACCGGATTGCTGTTTAGGTATAGCTTTGGACACGCCAGACAACACTGATTTTGCTGCATTTTCTGCATCAAGTGAGTCAGATTTTCCATTAAGTCGTCTGTTTGCGCGGTCAGGCCGATTTACTTCCAAGACCATAATTCCTTTGTCGCACAAGAAACGGCAGAGACCAGCACCGTACGTTCCTGCGCCTTCCACGCCGGCGCGTTTTAACGCACTAAAAGCAGAAGCCCACTGAAATAATTGAAGATAACGTAAGCGCCTCTAAATCGACCCACTTGCCCTCAGTCGAACTGCGGCACTTTTTTTGAAGTTCGCTCTAGGTTGACGTTCCACGGCAGAAGTGCCTCCAGCTTCTCCAACGTGTCAGCGTCGGCAATGCGCTCCAGAACATGCTGGATATAAACCGAGGGTTCCAGTTTGTTCGCTTTAGCCGTCTCGACCAGGGAATAACACGTGGCACTGGCGCGGGCGCCCTGGGAGGTATCTGCAAAAAGCCATGCTTTTCGGCCAACTGCAAATGGACGGATGGCGTTTTCGGCCAGCACGTTGCTGATCTGTAGGTCGCCCCGTTCGCAGTAACCCACCAAGGTGGGCCACTGGTTCAACGTATAATCCATGGCGGTGCGGGTCAGGGTGCCTTTCGCGACTTTGCCCGCGTTGGCCTCCAGCCAGGTCTTCAGTGTTTTCAGTCTGGGTACACTCAGTTCCTGACGAATGCGGTAACGCTCGGCCACACTCAACGCTTTGATCTTGCGTTCGATGGCGTAAAGCTTGTTGATGTGGCTCAGAGCCACATCAACTTTGGATACGTTCGTGGGTTTGCCTTTGCCCTGAGGCTTGGCCGCTTTGGTGGCCTCCACGAACTTACGTCGGGCGTGATCCCAACAGCCGATCCGGGTGATGCCGTTATTCCGACATACCTTGCCGTAACCCGAATAGCCATCGGCTTGCAGAATGCCCTTAAAGTCGTCAAGCAGACGCACCGGCACGTTGCCCGCCCGTGAGGGGTCGTATTCAAACAGAACCGACGGTTGCCCTGGCGGGCCACCGCGGGTGAGCCACATCCATTTATCAGACTGCGCCGTTTTACCGTTTTCTTTTAAAACGTACATTCGGGATTCGTCGGCTTGCAAATAATCACCGCTGTTCTGCAGTAAGCGCCAATAAATCAGCACCTACATTCCAACTCGCCAATTGCACACACTGACTTCCTCACCCATTGCATGAGGAATCAACATGACCCCAACCGAACGAGCACACGCCTGGCGGCAGCATATCA
>Ga0307978_1002601_pt1 | contig 12662 bp, 6 predicted proteins | sample OrgLakmetage1056_FD_203151 | JGI IMG/M metagenome (GOLD analysis project Ga0307978, IMG submission 203151) | Saline water microbial communities from Organic Lake, Antarctica - #1056 | ecosystem: Environmental > Aquatic > Non-marine Saline and Alkaline > Saline | place: Antarctica: Organic Lake...
TACGTACGGCCATATCCGAATATGTCTACCTACTAGCTAAATTTCCGTATTTGTACTTGTACGGTTCTGACAAGTAGGGTCGTCGCGTCGTCGTGTCACATTAAGCGACGCAACGCTCGTTCCGAGGCAACACGAGACAACGAGACGCGAGACGACGACCATCATCCAGCAACCATCAACCATCAACGACTGACGACCGCGACCCAGACGACAGACGACAGAGCGACGGAGCACGAGGTAAGAAAGCACAACTGTGCGGGCACGAGCAAGCAAAGGCGGCGTGCATATTTGCCGATAAAAGGAACAAGAATTCTTGTTTGAAGCCTCTTAAAAGCGTCTGCATTGTGCACAGGTACTGCCGCCCTAGTTTAGCTTGGTTGTTGAACAACCTGCCACACTCGCTATGCCTGAGAAGCGGCCCGCTGATGATGATGATCCAAGTTCGCGTTCACAAGCTGAAGCTCGTGAACGGCAACGCCGTAGGCGTGCTGAGCAAAATCCTGACCAACTTGACGAAGTGAATGCTCGTCGCCGTCAGCAGTACGCTGAGCGCCGGCGACAGAACCCTGAACAGTACGAACAAGTCAACGCTCGCCGCCGCCAACAGTATGCGGTGCGCCGACAACAGGAAGCCCTACAAATTCAGATTACGGGTAACGCCATGTCGCATGAAGAAATTAACGCCCGCCGCCGCGAGCAGTACGCCGAGCGCCGGAAGCAGAACCCCAACTATCACGGAGAAGTAAACGCCCGCCGCCGCCAACAGTACGCGGAGCGCCGACAGCAGGCCACCCAGCCAAGCGAATCTTCGGGAAACGCCCTGCAGGTCGCAATGCCTGCAGAAGGGTCGACTGAGGGCGCTGCCGCCATAAGCGCACAAGCAGCTGCCGGTGGACGGCAACGCCGAAAGCGCGCTGAGCCGCCCCCTGAGCAACTTGACACTTTGAAGACGGTGCCGGCGGAGCCTTTGGCTGATGTGAAGGGACACACATTGCAGCAAATCTGAAGCTCCACGAGGACTTCTTGGAGGCATCTTCATCCTCATGCCTCAGCCATAGGATTCGCGACCCGATGTGCTTAGGACTTCTCCAGGAAAAGTCGATGCAGGTTCTATCAATTTTATCCGCAAATCGCCACCTCGGGCGTCTGGCCGCTCTTGAGTGTTTTTGCCAGTTCTCGCTTCATCAAGGCCTTGCGAGTTGTCAACTGGGGAATAATCAATAGAAAGGAAGAGAAGTCTTTCACAACCACGGTTCTTACTGATTAATAGAGCAAAATAAAAAAGAGTAACGTCTAATTTGTAATTTCTATAATCATTAAACCTTAAAATTTTGTGTTTTACTTAAATCTCAGACCAAAAATCATAAATTAAAACCTCGAAATTAAATGATATATATATACGGGTAAGTAATGTACCGCAATAGCCCGCATAATACGTGGGGTTATAATAATAAACCACCGAACTCGAAGCGGCAAATAAATCTTCTTCTGGTTGTTTGCTGAATCGAGAATCGAGGATAATGCGATTACACGCAGTAGAAGCACGTCGAAACATTTAGATCATTTAGGGCCGTGTGAGTAGAAACTTTATACTTCAGAGGAGGGCGATAATTCGAGGCTCAACAGCCAAATCTCGAGGGTTTTCTGCTCCGCGTCGAGCTCTTCTGCGGTCTCTACAGCGCTGGCTGCTCCATCGGTTTCGCTGCCGCTGTCGCGCCCGCTGCCTGCTCGCCCTCCGCCGGACAGCACTGGTGCACCCGTTCTCATGAGGAGGGCTTCGCTGGAAGCGTCCGAGCCGCCCATGCGCTTCAACTGCCGCGCGCGACGAGCTCGGCGAGCTTTGGTGGCTTCGATTTCGTGGAGCCGTTCGAGCACCGAGTTGAGCTCGAGCACGGACGCCTGGGCGCCGGGGACTTCAGCCACCACTCGTTGAGCAGCAGCAGACGACGACGATGCAGCTGCAGCAGACGATGACGACGAAGAAGGGGCAGAGGGTGCACGCGGTGCTGGTGGCGGCACTGGCGGCGGGACTCGTGTGGGCGGCAGCGAAGCCATTGCCGCTTCTTCAAATCCCTCCAGCGCCGCTGAAAGGTCGGAATGTGAGTCGTGCACTGACAGAGAGGCGTCTACTTCCTCAGTAGTGTTGATGCCTGACGCGCCAGTCAGTAAAGTGCTGTCCGCGGCAGGCGCAACAACTGCGGACTCCGTCACAGCAGACGTGCTGTTGTCGGTATCGGCATTGCTATCGTCGTTGTTCGTTACCGCCTGCGTCGCTTCTTGGGCCCGCAGCGCTGCCAGCATCGTTAGCATGCGGTCAGAATCTGTGGACACCTTCTTGTTGCTTTCTGTCACTACAGCAGCAGCAGCAGTAGTAGTAAAGAGGCTGCTACTACTCTCTGAGCTCGCAGCAACAAATGCAGTTGAAGAAAGAACCGTATCGACAGCAGCAGCATCAGCTGCAGCTGCATGTTGGGACTCGGAGGTCGCAGGGTTAGGTTGCAACTCACGGTCAGTGCTTTTGCGCAGACCTTCGGCTCCATCTTCAAGTGGTTCGTCGTCGATGACCAGGTCTGACGTGGCAAGTTCCTCCAGCGTTACTGCACGCTCCGATCGACCGCTGCCGTTCGACACTGGTGGCGACGTCAGAGCGCGAAATGTCTCCGCAGTAAACGGAGCTGCATTCTCCAAAGCAGCAGGAGTTTGCGGATGCACGTTTGAAGAAGTTGTAACAACGGCTCCAGAAACAACGGCAGCGCTCATTGCACCTGGTGTTGGCGTGCTCCGCTCAGGCTTAACGCTGCTGATGCTGCTGCCATTACTGCCTGCACTGCCACTGCCACTGCTGCCGCCATCGCCCTCGCCGCTGTTGACGCTGTGACTGCACGACCGTGGAGGTAAACCTCGCAGGAGCGCTGCTAAAGCAGCCTTGCTGGCGTCTTCGCTGCTCGAAGGGGTCCAGGAGGCGGCGGTGTTCCTGGGAGGGTGCGGGCTGCGGCGCCGGCTCGCGGGCCCTGCGCTCTCGGGCCCACTGCTTTCTTCGCCGCCGTCCGCAATCGGCGACAAGAAGGGCGGCAGCGACGACGATATCGAGGTGGTGGTCGTTGGCAGGGCAGTGGTGAAGCCTTCGCTGCGAAACGGCCTGGAGCTGGGATGACCATTGCTAGAATCTTGACTAGCCATGAGAGAAGACGACGAACTTGACGTTGGGGTCAGAGCAGCGCCACTTGTGGGTGAAGTTGGTTGCAGATTCGCCCCATTACCACCCGCAGTAGCCGCAGCCGAAGACTCGTGCAGCGCTGTCAACAAACTTGCCAAACGCGCCCGAGCTGAGCGCAATTGGCCGTCAAGCACCTGGGCTTGCGCTTTCCACGCTACCAAATCCACTCCTGCAGCAGCTGCTTCGCTGGACGAGGTGAATGTGCCCCCATCTGCTCCTCCTGCCGCATCGTCGGAGTCGCTCGCCGAGGTCAATGAACCCACTTGAATCCCCAGCTTGGCTGCCGCGGCAGAGAGGGCCACTTTTTGCAGGCGCGACACCCCTTTGGTGTGGCTCGACAACGCTTTGGCGTGGGCTTCCACCTCTCGCTTCACGTCAGCGAGCGCGCCCTCCAGCGCCTGCCGCCCAGCGCCAGCCCAAGCCTTGCTAGTGTTGTTGCCGCTGTCAAAGCCACCGCTTGAGTACTTGCTTCCTGAACGCCCCGCGCTGTTCCCAGCCGCTGCCAGCTTGTCGGCGAGGTTTCGCCGCTCCGGCGTCTCAGACAACCAGGGCGATTCGGCTCCAGCGCCAATTGCAGCACCACCAGCAGCAGTGGCGTGAGGTGCAGGAGCATGGTGATGAGAATTACCTCCAAGCATTGCACGTTCAGTAGCGCCCCCCAAAGCATCATCGCCATGGTTGCTGCTGTTGTTCATGTTTGCTTTAGCAGTGCTGCTTTGTCGGCGCTGAGGCGGTACGCTGGTCTTGCCCCCAACGACGACTGCTGCCGAAGAAAATGACGATGAAGACCTCAGAGTGGTGCCCTGAGCGATGGCGCTCCCACCCCACGCTTTCTTCGCCAGTGGGGTGCCTTGACGGTCCACCTCGCGCCAAAGCGGGTCGCTATCGCTGGCCGCCGCGGCATCTTTCCCCTGGGACGCTTTGGTCGCAGACAAGAAACCCACCTTGGTGGGCAGGACGACTGCCGTGAATTTCACGCCGCCACTGCCACTGCTGCCACCACCATGGTTATTGCTCGCGAAGTGACCACCGCAGCTGCCCCCATCGTGGCCGCGGCTGCTGCTCCCAAAGCCAACCCGTTGGCAGTTATTCGCAACCACGTGAGCGTCCACTGCTTGCTTGCGCTTCGGGGACAGCCGGCTCGTTCCACCACCACCACCACTGCCACTCCGGCGCGCTTGCCGCTGCTTCTGTGCCATGCGGCGAGCTGTGGCCTGGCGTTTCAGCGCTTTTTCGCGCAAAGCCACTGCTTTGCGCTGCTGCTCTCGCTTCTGGGCAGCGGGCTTGGAGTGGTAGTCGGCCGTGCGGGCGCGGTCGGGGGAAAAGGTCAAGGCCTTGGTTTCGATTTCAAAGAGCTCTTGGGCGCGCGCCGCTCGGTGCTCTTCTCTTAACTTCCACAGCGCGTGGAGGCGTTCGAACACAGACGAGTCTTGGCTGTTGGTCGTAGACGCCGACGCCGGTTCGTTCACACCATTTGCAACAGATGTGTTAACGCTGTTTTGCCCATGGGTACCTCCAGACAAAGGGCTTAACACACCGCAATTGTCGGTGCTCGCCGCCACGAGACCTCTTGCTGTTGCTCCTTTCTTGCACTTCGTGAACACCATCGAAGGCCACCCTTTGGGGGTAGTTCCGTCGCTGCTGTCGCCGTGCCGCTCGCCGTGGCCCAGCCCAAAGGTGTTGTCTACTTTCTTGCTTCTGGTACTGACACCACCGCCAGCGGCAGACGACGCCGAGTCGCTCAGAGCACCATTGTTGCTCGAGAGCCGTTTCTCGCGCCGAGCACTGCGCCGAGATACGCGCGACTTCCGCGACAAGCGACGAGGAGCACGCGTGCTGCGAGCACGGTTGCTGACTGATCCCACGTTCTCCTCGTCTTCGTCGTCGTCGTCGTCATCATCGTCGTCATCGCCAGTGCCACCAGCAGCGCGTCCTCGACCAATCAACTTCTTCTTATTTTTCGTACGCTTCGATTGGTGTCGCTTTCGCAGCGCCGCCAAGGCAGCATCAAAGCGCCGCACTTCTAGAGGTTTTAGACCGGCTGCAACTCCAGCGGCTGTTGCTTCGTCCTGGGTTAAGTCAATCAAATCACTGGCTCGAGAGGCTCCGAGCTCAGCTAGCTCCTCTGCCAGGGCCTCGGAAGTCACCCGACATCCAGCTAGAAAAGCTGCCACACTGCTGCTTCTCCTACTAACTCCTTCACCTTCAACTTTATCGTCTTCCTTTGTCCTTTCGACCGAGCTAGTAGGAGCTTTGTTAGCATCGTCACGAAGAATAGCATCAGCTGCTGACACTTCGTGGTTCGCGAATTCCATTGAAGTTCCAGCTTTTGCTTTCTTCTTCTTGTCTTCTGACTGTTTTGAGCTTCCTTTGCCTTGCCTTGAAGTGCCCTCATTGCCATGCATGACTTCACTTGTTGAACCGCCACCTACAATATCTACCGTTCCAGATGCGCGCGATGGCGAGGCCCGTCGAGTCAAGGATGTCGAAGGCCTCGCCAAGGACGAAGGTGGGCTCGCGCTTGCCCGCGACACACTTCCGCCTCGTCCAGTGGAGTGAGAGGCCCCACTGGGTCCACTAAAGGCACTGCCGCCTGGCCCACTGGGCCGAAACGGCGGGTGTACGGCTGCACTACCAGCGTTGATGGCGTGGGCAGGGTTTTGGCGGCTGCGGCTGCGGCTGAACGAGTCCCGAATGGTATCGCCCAAGCCGCCGTCAGTGTCGCTGCCGCCACCAATGATGCCGCGCAACGGCGATCTCGAAGCCCGCTGGGTGTTGGGATGGGGCCATTGAGCAGCCGAGTTGTGGTGGTGATGGCCGCCGAGGTCTCCGATGGTACTGCCGGCCGTGAAGTCGCTCACGCTGGTGTCGCGCATACTGACGTCATAGTTGGTGGCATTGCTCTGCATGCTCCGCTCTCCAGGCCGATTGTGGTAGTGGTGGTGGTCGTTTTCATCCGCGTGTTCATCATCGTTGTCGTCGTCATTTACGAAAAACGACGTGTTATCGTCGTCCGCTGTGGTGGAGGAGTTCGGAGGCGCGTGCTGAGCAGCAAACGTCACTTCAAGCGGCAGAGGCACCAATCCCCCAGGACTTCGACGGCGGTGGCTCGCGGGCATCCAGCCATTTGCATGCGCTTGCGCGATCGCGTGCTTGCTTCCTGCTTGATGATGGTGATGATGGCGACCTTCCGTGCCCCCGGAAGGCCGCGACCGAGACCGCGACGAGGTGTGCTGCTGGTCCAGGCGTTGGAGCTCTTCCAGGAGCTGCGCTTCGGCGGCCATTAACTTCGCTTCCGCTTCCGCTTCTGCGTGATCCATCGCCGCGGCCCCTGCCCTTCCTGCTCTTCCTTTTCCGCCACTTCCTACAGGGACGGGGATAATTGGAGGAGGAGGAGGCGAAGTAGCGGCCGCAGCTGCCGCCCACCCAGGGTCGCCGTAGGCCCAGGAAGGGGTGCGGCTGCGCACATATCCCGGCGGGTCGGGGGACAGGCGGCCTCCGAGTGCGTGCGCCAAACCGATGGAGCGGGCGCGCGACATGGCCCGCGTGCTGTCTTCGTCCGACGAGTTTGCGGCACTGCTTCTTGAAGCGCGAACAACTGCTGCCCTACTTCCTCCTTGAGTAGTGGAGCTGTCTTCGGCAGTCGACGTTTGCTTTTTCGTGCTTGTGAGCATTCCGAGTGAAACGTAATCGGAATCAGACTCGGACGTGTCTTCACTTGTAGGGAGGTGCTCAGGGGATGTCGCAGCCGCGCCCATAGTTGTTGTTGGAGGAGCAGCCACTTTTGCAACTTCATCCGGAGCAGGAGCGTCAGTATCTCCAGCAGCACCAGCGGTGACCCCTCGAATTTCCCCGTAGCCAAGTGCATTTTCATCTGGAAGGTCGTTTGGAATCCCCTCGTCCCCTGCGAGCTCTTCCGGCAAGGGAGGCAGTTCGCGGGCCTGTGCGGCCGCCAGAGCCGCGGCAGCTGCAGCGGACGCAGGGCGCGCAAATCTGGAGCCGTCCAAGGAAAAGGCCAAGTCCTTCGGGTGTGGTTTGACCACTGCGTGGTGATTGTGGTGAGCGGTGGCCTTGGCCGCAGATCCTGCTGCTGCTGCTGTTGTTGTTGGCATGACCGTTGAAGCAGCAGTGGCGTGATCTGAAGGCTTTTGGCGCCCAAACCCAGCAGTTTGCAGCACTTTAATCGCGCCCATCCCGCCGGCGTTGGCCGCGTAACCGTAACTCGACACGTGCTGAGACAGCGCCGACTGGCGGGTGGCTTGCGCTGTCGCAGCCGCTGCCGCGGCCATCGCCGCAGCGTGCGCAGGTGGCATAGCCTTACTCCCTGCATTGGCAGACGACGACGAAGAAGGTGCCAAGTGTTGGCCGAGGGGCCGCGACGGCGCCCGCGCAGCTCCAGCAGCAGCGGTGGCTTGGTGAGCGACAGCAGCGCTTCGGGCAGCGGTGTAGGAACCGGTGCGGTGAATGGCGTTGCCGTCGAGGATCTGGTCGAGAGAATCAGGTAAGGTGAGTTTGACAAAGTGTGTTAATTGTATAGGAAGTTATGAACGTGGGCACGGAAGGAAATAGTCCCTTGCACGTGCACTTACTTCTAAAGCAGCTATCAGGTTCGCCACGGATCGTCGGTAGCCCGGCGTCGTCTCGACCAATGGGCAGCCGCTCAGTTGCAAGGCAGAAAGGGTGTCTTTCAGGGGTGTGAGCGCAAAGAGCTGAGCAAAACCCGTGAGGCCAGCGTTGTGGCTCGCGTCAAGAGTCCGCAAAGACCCACGCTTTTCGAGGAAGACCAGAGTGTTCAACCGATTGCTTGCGAGCTGTTTGTGTTTTATGTTCGCACAGCCAAGAGGAATAACCAGAGAGGAAGGAGTGCCACGGGCGAGATATGATCAAAACTAATTCCAAGTCATCAATCATCACAATTCAACTAGAATTGAAAAAACATGTATATCGTGGAGACGGAAGTAGAAAGCAATTGTGGCAAAAATTAAGTTGTTGTTTATTCCAATGTATTGCACCTTGAGCGAACGAAGTTTAGGCGGGAGTTCGAGAGGCGGGTGCGTGAGTCCATTGGCCGTTAAGTCCAACGACTCGAGCGACTCCATATACTCAAAGATCGAGGAAACCTCTCCATGCAGTGGCTCGTGGCCCGACGCGAGCATACTGTCCAAAATGCCACACCCCACGAGCTCCAAATGGCGCAGCGTGCTGCCCACTGGCAACGAGGGCGCTGCGAGGAGCGGGTTCGAAGGAGACACTGCGGTCGACGACGGCAAGGGCGGTGGGAGCAGTCCAAGTGCTTCATTTGAGGCATGCAATGGTGTCGCTTGTGGCATGGTTGGTTGTGGCGACGATGACGACGACGACGGTTGCGGCGGTGGCGCATAGTTCAAGAGGTCAAGGAGCCACTTCAGGTTGGGCGTGGGTGGGAGCTGGCTGCACCGCAAGCGCACCAACCGCCGCGAGCCTGGCTCAGCGCACTGCGCGAGCTCGACTTGAGAGCCTGCACCCCAGCGCAACAGCGGCGCTAGCGGCGACGCCTGGCCACCGCTGCTGCTTTGCACACTGGCATTGCTATCCGTGGCAACGGGCACGTTACTCCTTTCCACTCGTGCCCGTTCTTCGTTCATGTTGCTGCTGCTGCTGCCCTTGGTCACACTGCTGCTGTGGCTGCTCATGACGTCTACGCTGTCGTTGCCGTCGCTGACCGTGATGGGCGAGCCAGCCATTTCTTGCAGCACTTCAGCGCAGTCAGCATTCGCGAGCAAAGCTAATTGCAGTGCTGACGCCATGATGGTTGCATCGAACACCACACCACCACCCCTACTAGAGCCCTCAGTGGTTGCTTCCTGGTGGGGTAGCTTCAGGCCACGTACTTCGAGCGACAGAGCCGTACCGCGGTCCCCAAGGACGGCAAGATTCGCAGCCAAAGGTGCTCGCTGCCAGGAAGGGGCCATAAAGCCAGTGCTGCTGTTGTTGCTACTGCTGTTGCTGTGGCTCACAGGGGCTCTGAAAGAGGACGAAGACTCACTCAACGAGTCTAGCGGTGGCTCTTGGCGGAGCCCACTGTAGCTCGCTGCTGCCATGGAGACATTCGAATACACTTCTTCAAAGTCGTTGCTTGGTTCGCCCAACCAGTGATGGTGATGGCTACTGATGCCAACATTGCTGCTCACGGGCACTGTTTCCTTCAATGCGCTACCGAGTGATTCGTAATGTCCACTCTCACCTACGTTTCTCTCAGTGGCAGCAGCCGCAGCTGCTGCTTTATTTTCCACCGTGTTCCTGCCTTTTGCGCCACTGTTTCCGTTGCTGCCGTCTTCGTCCTCGCTGCTGCCGCTGCTACTGCTGTTGTTGTCTTGGTGCACCGCCGGGTCAGCGAGGGGCGCAGGCATCAAATAGCGGCGCCCTCCGTTGCTGGTGCGGCCCGGCGAGCCACGGCCAAAGACTTCTTGCTCACCAACGGCCCCAGAAGCAGTAACAGCAGCAGCACTGGTATTTCCCTCAAGCCCCGACGATATGGCTTGCTCCGAGTGTCTTTCGGGACTTGGAGGGTCATCGCGCAAAATGGTCGAATGCTGGCCTTGCTGTGCACTAGCAGACAGCACGTCGCCGCCGCTACTGGCCAGGTTACCATCGTCGTCGTCTTCTTCTTCGTCGTCATCGTCGCCCGAGCTTGCGTCTTCCTTCTTCTTCGTATTTAAGTGGGAAGAAAGCGACGCAGTTTCTCTTTCAGCTGATGGGTGAGAGGGCGGGCTTGGCATGGATCCGTCGTGAAGTAACCTCTCAGAGCTCTCGACGACTTCTTCAGCCTTGTCCACACCAACATCAAAATGATCGTACAGCTCCAAGAATCTTTCACTGTGTGTACGACGGCCACAAGCACAAAAATATATACTAAGGAGACTGAGGATTTTAGGCAATCAATAAATTAATGGATGTATGTGTATGCTGAGACGGTAATGCACAAAGTGTGAACAAAACATAAGTAATAGGACCAGTCTTACCGGCTCATGGGTGGCACGTAAACGGGTATTTCGGCGCCACTGTCAGAGCCCGCTGCGTCTGCAGCAGCTGTAGCAAGCGAGGCTGCAAAACGCTGCCGAAATGCCGTTGGAGTTAGCGCAGCCCAGTCACAATCGTCGTCGTCATCGCTGGAGTCGCTCTCGCTGTCATTCTCAACGGAAGGCGTAGTGGCCAAAAATTTGCATAAGCACATGAAGTGCTGGAGTTCACCAACGCCAACATACCCGCTGCTGCTGCTGTTGCTTCGCTCTTGTGCGAGTTCAGAGGCAGACGCTACTTCAGCATCACTGTACAGCCAGCGCACTTTTCCGCTGGCTGAACCGGCTCGCAAACCTTGCAGCCGCGCAACAAACAGCTCAAATCGAGGTGGTGGCTGCGCCCCGCGCCTATTACCTAGTGAAGATGACGATGATGTTGGTGCAAGAAGAGAGCACCAACTGCGCACAAAGGAGTCCACGTGCTCGTTCGCTTTCTGACTCCGTGAGTGACTACTCTCATTGTCGTGGCAGCCCCGATCCAGAATATCAATGGAGGAGTCGAGCTGAGCTAATGCTGAATTGCTAGCCTCGGTGTTGTCATTTCCAGAATTTGCTGCCTCTGCTATGAGTTTCTGCATTTCCGCTTCCTCGTCAAAGGGTGCAGCTTCGAGGCCGTCGTCCTCGAAGCCGTCGTCCTCGAAGTTGTCGTCCTCGTCGTCATCATCTGTGTCGGCACCGTTGTAATCATAGGCGCCCGCTCTATCTGTTAGTAATTCTTCGTCAGATGAGGAAGCAGTGTGTGCCATGTGATTTGCTAACGTCTTGTGCTTTGGTGCCTGTCAATGTTAGCTTTTAGTAAACAACCGTTGGTCCATTGTGCATAGTCGCTTCTGTGATGAGTGATGAGTGATGAGTTGTCGGTAGGCAGACGATCAGACGACAGTTAGATTTTCTGCGTCTCTTGAATCTTTGGAAATAATGCACTAATAATTATTTCTCAGGCTCGACCCTGATTCTGTGATTCATCAGCGTGGAAGTGAAAACATTTCCGCGCTGTCGTCTGCGTGGCGTTGTAGCGTTGTTGTGCTCTCATAAGTGCTTGTTCTCGAAGCTGTAGCGTGGAAACCAATGATGGACCGCAATGACCGCATTGTCGGTGGTAGAGTTCGAATTGACAAGGCATCGGGGGCAGTTCAAAGGCATTTGATGGTGAGAAAATGAAATCATGAAGAGGGGTGGTAAAACTATCGAAAATAATATTTTTATTTCCTCGTGTTTTAATTTCATTAGGATGCCCCTCGTGAAGGATTCAAGGACGTCTCTGCTGAAGTCCGGCTCAAGCAATTTCGAAAATCCCAAAAGGTTTGTAGCTTCTTCGTATCTTTGCTCGTGCTAAATGTACCTAGACGCAGGAGCCTGGTATGGTCACTTGCTCAAACCTCAATTTTCTGTTTTGCCATAATCATTGAACATTCTTAGGAGGCTCAAATGAGGAATCAAGGCTCTTGTCCCAGCCGTGTTCCACCTTTAAAAGGCGTGCCAAAGGGCGGCGAGCTTAGCACAGAAGATACTGCCAAGCGCCGACAACAATTTCAGGACAAGGAATTGTCCACGGCAATCAAGAGCGCCTTGATGAAAAAAGCCCAACTACAGCAGCAAAGTGGCGTTGTCGGTACACCTGGTCGACGATCGCAGCCGGAAACGCAGAGAGCTTTAGTCCAGCCCTCCTTACAGTCAGTAAAGCGTCTAGGATCGAATCCGGGCTCCATGGCTGGCTCGGGATGCAACCCAACGCAATTACGGCTGTCAGCGCCCACTGCTTACACCGGCGTGCAAAAGACAAAAGGCTTGCCATTGAACGGTTCGGATATAGAAGCGCGTAGCCAAGGCGATTTCGCAACAAGCCCTGATCGCCGCTCAAAAACTATGCTAGCCCTCACCAACGCCACCAATTTGACTATTCCTGGCCGGTCGGCTGACTTCCGAAGCGAGGTGAGCCCTAGAATAAAACCATTAAAAAACTGGAGCGCACGGTATGTTCGTTATAAAAGATTAATGCATTCTTTGAACGCCATCAATAAATGCTCAGCTAATTGGTTGGTCTTTTCGTGCCTGCGTTTCGTGTTTTGATTCCTTTCAGGTGGAATGGCGCTTAAAACTGCGGGACGAGACTCACCATACGTACAAGCCGGCCCCGAAGCCGCCGCCGCTTGAACACCTCACCGGGCCCGTGCCACGCCGCTACCCCTTGAGCCCATCAAATTAAAGTTCCGGGGAAATATTTGTGTTTCGATGTATTGAATTGTGGAATGGACTTTCGAAGAGACGTGGCAGGTAATGTACTGGCGCAGAAAGCGGAATATGGTATTTGGTATTTGGTATTTGGCGCACGATATAGTGTATATCGTTCAAGTCTGAACAATCGACACAACAGCAAGCAGCGTATT
>Ga0307978_1002605_pt1 | contig 12648 bp, 9 predicted proteins | sample OrgLakmetage1056_FD_203151 | JGI IMG/M metagenome (GOLD analysis project Ga0307978, IMG submission 203151) | Saline water microbial communities from Organic Lake, Antarctica - #1056 | ecosystem: Environmental > Aquatic > Non-marine Saline and Alkaline > Saline | place: Antarctica: Organic Lake...
GCTGTGGTCGTTGTGGTTCTGATGGTTCAGCGTTCTCTCTCAGATGTCCACGAATAACGCACTGGAGACGAATGACGCAACATTAAGTAGCTTAGCTGTTGATAAATCCCTTTCGTTTTGCTATGTTAAAGTATTGGTGCGTTCATGAGTATCGTAAGTGCTCGCATGCCGTCTCGTTATGTAATTAAATGCGGCTCCTTACGATTCCTCTCTTCTGTTCTTTTGACCTACAGGTTCTGTCTTGAGGCCCACTGAGTAGATCCAAGTAATCCCAAGACGCCAGATACAATATTCAAGCTGTGGTTGGCCATATTCACCGGTTGGCTTGGTGATATAGGCGTTCTGCGCTACTGTGGTCGCCATTTTCTGTCAGAAATCAACACACGGGCAGAGTGTAGGCAGCTGCACTTAACGGTTTATGGGACTATCCGACACCGATCATCGCAGATTGACGTTTCGAATTATATCTCAATGGTAAAATCTAGCGAATTTCATTGAAAGAATATGCGGGTTGCTCGAACGTGCTAGCCTCGATGCACACTAGCTGACTTGACAACTGGGGCTTAGCCTGAGACTCGTTCGGCATAAAAAAAAAACAAAGTCGATCTCTCTGGTGCTGGGTGCCCTTGTTCTATACGAGATATTTTTATAAACTATTTTTTCATATTCTGCTGTGGAGCGGCCACCTACCACACGATAGCCATCGATGTCGCTGCAGCGGTGCGGTTGAATGCGGCCGCAGTCGAGGAAACTTCTGCGGCTGACGCTGTCACACTGTTGATTCTAGCACGTTTAGGCGCTACAGAAATTGTTTCATGTGCTTAACAGCTTACGTAGCGATATCTACGTGTTCTTCGGCTACCTTCGCTCCAATTCTGAAATCATGGCGACGCGATCCTCGCGAAGCAGTTTCACGCAGATGAATGATTATTAATACAGATTGGCCTGCTCCACCGGAAGCCTTTGCTGTGTCCTGGAGCTGAGATGTCCTATCTTGGCGACAGGCCGCTAACCCGGAAATTAAGATAAGGGGCGATTTGGGTTAGCCGCGGTGCTCATGAGCCATTTATGCATCACAAATGGCGCTATGCGCGGTGCCCTTTTTGTTCTAGTAAGTTCTAGTTCTAGCTAGTTATGAGTTATAGTATAAGACTGTGGTGCAGTGCCCTGGCGGCATCCAATACGATCTCTACACATATTTAAGCCATATCCTGTATGTGTCAGTTGAGTTATCAATGGGATGCCAAGTGTGTCAAGTGCGTTCGCACGAAAAAGCCAGCAGTGGAGGATTATAAAGTTTAAAATAGATTACAGATGCACCAGGTACCCCCGCACTCCCGTGCTTCAATACAAAAACAGGTATTTGCCTCTAGTAACAAAAGGCATAAAATAACAAGACGAGTTGTGAGAATTACACGCACACAGCTTACATGAATGCAATAACTGAATTGACAACGATGTGAAATTGCAGTGGCAGTGCGCGGCGTTCTCTGCTAACTCACTGAAGCGCATAAGGCAGCAACCTCCCTGCAAGCGCACGCCAAGTTCGTTACGCCACATGCGCTATCATTGGTGTTAGTATGCTTCCAAAGGTTTAAATTGTTAAAGACGCGAGTGAGGCCTTGGTTGAATCCTCAACTATTCGTAGCTTACCTCGCAGTCTCATTGAAAGCTGCGGCGTGCATTGATGCTCGGCGCGTCTGCTAGCCACACTTCGAATGCTAAGCCAATAGCCGCTTGCCAATAGCGCCAGAAAGTATTGCTAAGCATACTTGATGTGCAGCACAAAGACTTGTCTCACACTTCCGTACTGTGTTGGTGCTGCGGCGTTGAGCGTTGATTTGCAATCGCAGTGCGCGTTTGCCTCGACCATATCACTGAGCCCCACGAGATAGCACGGTGCCCAATAATTGCAAATGCATTACTCTCCGCGAACACGCTGCAAGCAACATATGGTCACATTTTAGCTGATGCAAAGGAAATGAGCGCATTCCTGGCACTTCGTCCCTCGTTATTCGCCAGCTAGTGCATGGAGTGACAGCCGTGCCATCCATTAGCTCTTAGTGTTCCTGTTAGCCACCGCAGAGAATGCGCAGAGTAAGAGAAGAAAGCTAAGCACATCCGTTCAGAAAATTTTGACCTCACCTTTGACGGTGCCTGGTTCCAATCCCACAATATCAATAGTACTTATGCATTAGGCTCTCCAGGTGCAAAAAAACAGCAACATACCTACCCCCAAACCACACATAGACGGCATGTTGCATATCACGTGCCAAAACAAACCACTAGAGCAGATCCTTGCGTAATATAGTTTGCAGCTGTGCCCTTGGCGTGGTGAATATCCCTCTTGCGGGCTCTTACGAAGACGCCAATGCTCGTGCGGGTGTGATCGTGCGGGCTCCGCCGTGGACTGAGGCCTTCTTGGCTATCCATTGCTAGATCTTTCGACAGAAACGCACCTTCTCAGCAATGGAGGTGACCTTTATGGCAATTTCTGTAACGTTTAGCTCTTTAGCTCTTCAGGCAGCGGCTTCACCGGGAGGTATAGCGCATTTCTCTGGAAGCGAAGGCGTAGCTGAGCCTGAGTCCGAGCTAAATATTTTTTTTGCAGTGTATATTGATTATATTAGAGCTAATATTTTTAAAACCTTAGCTCTAGAAAATTTTCATCTTTGATAGCTCATTTAGGGTGCTTATAGGGGCCGTTTTGAATCAAACTGCGCTTGTTCTCTTCTTTCCGTGGTCCATAGAGACCATCGCAAAAACAAAAAGTGGAATTGGATGCGACTGAAAAATCGACATTTTGGGTCCGTCGGGGCTAAATCACAATGCCTAAGGACCCGTGAATGATTCGGCTCAGTTTGGACTAAACGTCTCAGCGATGCATGTGCCTGGCGCTTATTTTTGCCAAGGCCACTTCGATACCTTCTTCCCTGTGAATGGGTCGACCTTGAAATTGCCATTTTTGTCCAGGTCCGAGTTGTCAGGCTTCCCACCAGGGCGCTGCATGTATGGAATGTCAATGGCTTTGATCTTTCCGGCCTTCAATTTCTCGTACGCGAATTCCATTGGCTACAGACGGAAAAACGAGGTGAAACAGGATATGAGATGAGACATAATTTAAGCAATCCTAAAATTCAGAAGTATTCGAAAGTAACCATAGGCGATGGTGAAAGGCAGCGTAAATACAGAGAAGAATACCAGCGGCGTACCATGTTTGGTTTGAGTTCGCCAGCTGCACGCCCCACCATGTAATCATGCATCGATCGGCTACGAAATTTCGCGCCAGAAAGCCCGTCGAACTTGCCGATCTAGATAGGGGGCAACAGGATTATATCGAAGGAGAAAGACGAGGTTAGATTTGAATGACAGGAATAGTTGCCACAGAAGAATCGAGGTGTTATAACCTTTTTGGTTGCTTCTTTTTCTTTGATTTTTGCCCATTGATCCTTCGACAGACCGTCGGGGATGTATTCCATCGTGAGACCATTGGTATTGCGAGAGGTGCGGCTAATTGCTGCTGGACCTGGAGGAAGAGAATGGGAGGCAAGTAGGCGATGATAATAATGAACACTGGATCTGAGATGGTTTAAATTCGATGTTAGTGCTCTTGTCTAGGCCGCAACACGCGGCTGTTCTTGCTCAGCGATGCCAGAATATGTGCAATATCATTACGTCTCGAACAACAAAAAAAAATTGAACAACCTGGCCGGGTAGCAAATGCGGCAGCCGAGTCGAGGACGGCAGCCAGAAGGGTTACCACGGTGGCAATGCGAACGAGCATCTTTCCAAAGAGGTAGTGCAAGCTAGGAAATGATACGCTGATTCAGACACACAGCGGGCTACTAAGACTTCGATGGGCAACCCGACGGGAAGCCGCCACGCATGCGCTGCTGCTGCGTATCTTGTGATGTGAAATCCAACCGATTTTACGATCTCGTAATTACGAATTATAAAGTACACGCCACGAGTAAGCAAGTAGTACCACTGTACCACAGTGTACCACAGCACCACCTTCCATGGCGACCTGGCGCTTGGCTAGAAGAAGGGAAAGGGAGCTTCAATTAATTTCGAGAAGTATAGACTTCGTAGTAGTCCCCTCCTCTGCGGGCTGCGGGCGCTTGGACCGATATCACCACTTCCATGGCAACTAGGGAATGCGTGCCTGATTACGTAGCTTCTTAGTTTGAGCTGCTTTGCTTATTATCTCTCCCTGTTGGCTGTTGGCCTTCTAATTCTGGCCCCTCGGGCCCTCGGGGCCTGTGCGAAAATTCTGAAATTAAGTCGCGTTACTATTTTTTAAGCTATATGGCCCTTCTTATCACTCATCAGTATTCCTCTGGTCCTATCGGCTTGCCTGCGACCTCACATGCGACCTGCCCACCAAATTTTCCTAGTACTTCTGGAATCCGAAATCTTTGATATAAAATAAAAATCGCGGACGGCTATGGCTATTGGCTATGGACCTCGTACGGCTAGCTGTAGCTGTAGCTGAAACCCTAGCCATAACAAGTAACAAGAAACCCAAAACAGTGATAATTGGCAGTTGCCATTAAGGGTGATGTAGGTGATGCTGAAGGAGTTGGTGGCTTTGGTGGCTGCTGACGTGAAATCCCGATTCAGACCTACAGAGATCAATTGTAGCTTTGACTTCACGGCATTAATGGGCAGAGGTAAAATTAACAGCGGCCTCTTTTCTATATCACTGGTTGAGTATCGCCATCTTAAGCTGCTGCTGCTACCGGTGCTGGTGCTACTGGTGCTACTGGCGCTGTTGCTGTTGCTGGTGCTGGTGCTGCTGGTGCTTGAGTTGATTTATTACTAAGGCACGACCAACGAAATCGGGGAAATCGAACGGCCAAACGGAAAATTGAACTACTTTTGACCATCGAAACATTAGGGGCAAGTAAGAGTACCATTCAATGCGCAATGAAGAGGCGGAACTTCTCTCGGCAATGGATATTTTATTTTGGCCACTTGGCTTTCGTCAAATCAGTTTAACTGCATAATCGAATTCACGAAGGTCGAGTGAAAATCGACGCCAAAAACATAAAAAAACGCGGAAATGGACGTAACTCGCCGAGTTGAAAACACAGATACGAAAACTTATCGCAACTTCGATAGTGTCGACTCGGAAGCTTGCTTTAACCACGGAAATCGGGTAATAGTGGATACACCAACTGCTTCCTGAAATTAACTTTAACAGTCGAAGCAGTGGTCTAATTTTGCAGATTGGGGTAAATAGGAACTACTGTCGGGAGCGGATTTTTAAATCGGACAAGGCCAACGCAAATAAAATCAAGGAGAAAACAATAGTTCGCTTCGCCGCTACTATTCAGAGGTAAAATCGTGCCTTCCTGGTGCGATACAGGGAGGATTTTACCCCTCCCTGTAGAAAATACCTCCCCTGTAGTTGCAAAAAGACCGAAAAATAGGTCATGTCTCGGATGCTCATGAAAATAGTATATATCGATGCCTCTCGCCGAGCTGAATCGAGTGGTATTATTCGCGCATGAAATTTCGTTGATTCAGCCCCGACTTTTGGCCGATGATTTTTTTGCCCGATTTCGTTGGTCGTGCCTTACGTAGCTAGGAGGAGCATACTGCATACTACAGTACAGTAGACTACTCAGTACTCGGGAGATTCTCGGTTCTCGGTTTTCGGTTCCTGGTACACGCATGACGTCACACATCATGCAGACGTTTAGCGTTTAGCATAGCACGCAAGAAGAAGTACACTCATAGCCTCGTAGCTCTAAGTCTCTTTTTGTTAGCCCTTAAAAAGATGGTGTTCAAATCTTTCCTCGTGGCTCACTTGTTCTTTCTAGCAGCATTATCTCCTAGCTTGAGTGCCTTCGTGATTCCCAGTGCGCGTTCTCGGCTAGAGCCTCTGGCATCGAGTCCTGAGGATGCTCCGAAAGACTTGGAAAGGCGTAATGACGGTAGGTAACAGACAAACAGATGCCCGCTAATGTACATCGACAGCCTCAATAGAAAACTGTTTTCACTCGAATTGGCATTGACTTCAGGTTTTTCCAAAGGACTCCAAGGCTGGGGCGAGCTGCTGCCAGAAGACAAGAAATACGCCACCGATTCGTTCGTCGACCCAGAGAGCGGACGCACCACCGTAGACGTTTCGGACCTGGGCATTAGCATGGGAGACTTGGGAAAGAAAGGCTGGAATTCTCCTGAAAACGTTCACCCGCAGGTAAAATATGCACCTGCTAGGCCGCTCTCTAATCTTGGCGTCAGGTCTCAGAACAATCGGAGCAAGATTCACTTAACTCCGTAGTAACTCGATAACTTATTTATACGGGGGGCACTTTCTGTTGCTGGGTTATTTCTAGCTCGATATCATCTCAGCGTTATCAAATTGTAGGAGGGCGAAGAAGGCCGGCCAGCGTTCGTGAAGGCTGATGGGACCATCGACTGGGACGCCATGGCCAAGGACGTTCAGATGCAAGAGCAGCGGGAAGGCCTCGAACGAGCTATGCGGGCCGCGGACGCGCCACCGATGGACGTATAATCGGAGCGTTTTGCAGGAAACGAAAGTAAGCAAGCGGCTGTCCTTAGAGAGCGCTTGGAGTGGGGAATGCATAAAAAGGGATTTTTGGGAGCTACTCGCTCTTGATTTATCGTTTATGAATTATGTTGCTGTCAGCTCTCAGATGCTCACGTTTGGATGTGATGGCTGACGCACCGGTTGTTCATGGCTGTTGACCTTGCCTACGTTTAATGCATTGCCCTCAAATGCCTAGCTACCCATCGATACATAGCGGCAAAGATAATTCATATACCAAAAGGGGGTTGGATGGAAAAAAATACTCCCCATTCACTAATCGCAAAGAAACATAAGACGACAAGTAGCAAGAAGCCAAGTGCCCTTTCAATAGGAACACAATACCCCTTCTTTGCTCTTTTGAACACAGGAGGGGGCATAGGAAAAGGAAAAGAAGTATTTGCTGAACCCATTATGCAGCTAGGATTTGGAATTTGGATTGGATTCGAAGTGTAAAGTGCGGTCCGTCTCTTTTCCTAGTTCCCAGTGTCTAGTGCAAGCTGCTTTGCTTTGTTTATAGGATTTTTAGCCTTCGAATTCCGGCCCATCGGGGTTGTGTCAAAAAAATATCTACACAATACAACGCAGTACTTTTCGGAGAAGTGAAGGCGCGGTATGGACCGTGTGTTTCGGGGCCATGCGAATTTAAGTGGCCTAGTTCTATAGGCACGGGACGACATTACGGCCTAGCATAAGTAGCTTTGTAGCTTCGTCGAATAGCACTCGAATTTAGCTGTATTCGAGCAAAAATTGAGATTATTTGACCATAAGAGTGCCCAAAATTTTACATGGTCCCTGTGTTTCGGACCACATCCGGGTGTTTGAACCGTACCTGCGTAAGGTGTGGAGATTTCAAGTCATCTCGCTTTTCGGAGCGCATTCGTAAGTTGCTGTAAGTAAGCGCGCAGTGCGTATACACCAACATACTACACGGAATAATCGTCACCGCGCAAAAAGCTGATGGCGTTAAGGCCCTTGTCTTCATCATTCATACTCTCTGGCGGGGCGCAATCAACGTGGGCTACGCGGGCTTCGGCGCTCAAGCAATCTCGAGGTCAAGATTACCTGGCGAGAAGGATTGAGAGTCAAAGCGCGTAGTGTGGGAATCGGCGGTTTAAGGAAATCGCTATTCCCAAGTATTGGTTAGGTCGGGTCGGAAGAAGGACGGACTTTCGACAACCTGCCGGTGCTCTTTTTTCTTCTTTTTTTTAAAGAAAATTCCCAAATTGTGTCCCAGAACTCCATAGGCTCCACAAGTTGATTGAGTAGGAGCGATGGCAAACTCTTTGAATCGTTTATCTCGAGTTATGCAGCATAGAATAGGCTGCCGGCTTCATTGTGTGCGATGGGCATCAACCTCGTGGATGGCCGACGCTAACCGTTGGCGTGATGCCTTCATAGTGCCAGGCGAAGGTGAACACCGAGTGTTGCCTACTAGTCACAGTGAGGAAGTAACACTAATTGAAGTAGTTCCTCGAGCTCAGTTTTCAAAGTGGCTTCTGACTCAGCCTCGACAAGTAACCCAATGGCTTCAAGCCACAGGTTTCTCGTCCAACCCAAAAGCACATTCTTTTGCCTTCCTCCCAGCGGCTACCGGAACTGCAGGAACTAGCAAGGCGCCTCGACCTCGTGTCGTATTTGTAGCAAATGACACTGCAGACACTACGGGAGGTGACGACGGGGGGCTTCTCTCGCCATTTGCTTTTTCGAGCCTTCCTGCGGCCTTGCCACCGGGCCGCTATGCTTTCGACCCAATGACCTCGCTGCCAAGCGGCGTCGACCCTACGCTATCTTGGGCCCTAGGAAGCTACCAATATCGCCGCTACAAGCAGCAGCAGAAGAAGCAATCTAAACTGCCTGAGAGTGGTCACGGGGACGATGGAAACGGCAGTGTCAATACACACAGCGCACCTGCCCTCAAAGCGCCAGTGCTGGTGCATGAGGCACCTTTGTCCAGCGAAGCTGCAGCAATAGCTCGCGCCACGTTTTTAGTGCGTGACTTGATCAACACCCCTGCGGAAGACTGCGGGCCTGCCGACGTCGAGAAAGCTGCAATGGAGATGGCGACTGCCTTGAATGCTATCTCGGTAAACGATTAGATTTATATTTTTAAGAAGTATCAATCTGGATTTAGTCAGGAAATAAAAATGCTGTGTGGTTATCTAAGGATTATTAATGTTGATTCTACTAATCTCTCTTTCCTTATGTTTATGAAGGCCAAAGTGTTGGTTGGCAACGAGTTGCTCGAAGGCCAAGGCTACCGCATGATCCATGCTGTAGGGCGTGCAGCAGCTCCCGGGCGAGAACCGCGCCTCATTGACTTAACCTGGAATGGCTCAGTGTCGAATCCGAGCAGTGACAGCAACAGCAGCAACAGCAGTAACAGCAGTAACAGCAGCAGCAGCAGCGATAGCAGTGATAGCGGCAGCAAAGACAGCAGCAGCAGCAGCAGCAGCACCAATAATTTGCTTCCTCGGCTCACGCTCATTGGCAAAGGCGTTACTTTTGACACAGGTGGCTTGAACCTCAAGCCTGGTGACTCGATGCTGACCATGAAGAAAGACATGGGCGGGGCAGCAACGGTGTTGGGGCTCGCTTGCCTCGTGGTGGACGCCAAATTACCGGTGCGAGAACTAGAATGGCCGCGAGCCTGCTATCTGACACTATCAGTGGGTTGTTATAGTAGCTAATGTTTGCGCTTGTGACTCGATTCGTTTGTGCCAAGTTTGGCTCTAATTTTGGGGTAAACTTGATTCTAATGGGATATGGTGGTCGTGCCAAACCCCCCAAAACAGGTGCGACTGCGGGTTTTGCTGCCAGTGGCAGAAAATTGCGTGAGTGGAGGCAGTTTTCGCCCAGGTGACGTACTCACCGGTCGCAATGGTTTAACTACTGAGGTGGGCAACACCGATGCAGAAGGGCGGCTGTTGCTGGGTGACGCTTTAGTGGAAGCGGACAGCATCGATGGCGACGACAGCGACGGCGATGACACCAAGGGCAACGACCACTTGATCATTGATTTTGCGACGTTGACGGGCGCAGCACGAGTGGCTACTGGCACGGACATCGGCGCGGTAAACAAAATTTGCTCGAACAACTATCCAGTGAATCAGAAACTCTCCACAAGGCCCTTAATGGCTTTGTTTTTTGTTGTTTGTTTCTATTTGGGTACTTATGAATATGCGCATACGTGCCCATGCCCATGCCTATGCGCAATGCAGGTATTTTCGAACGACCCAAAGTTAGCGCGCGCCCTGCAGGACACGAGCGAGCTTCCGCACGTGCGCGATCCCCTGTGGGCGCAGCCTTTGGCCCAATGCTACCGCTCCGAGCTTGCGTCGCCAATTGCGGACTTGAGGAACATTGGCGCGGGTAAGTAATCCTCAACAATATCATCAGAACACCTGGAGTGCATCGTATTATACGACATGTTGGAGTTTGATTGACCGTCTTTGGTTTCATGCATTTAGCTCTCTCTTTTTCTCATCGCGTTTATTCAATTTATAGGTGGACCTGGCGGGCACATAACAGCTGCATTATACCTGCAAAGTTTCTTACGAAACGCCCCGGGCAGAACCAGCTCTTTTTCCAATGCGGATCCTACTAGTAGTTGTAACGACAAAGACGAGGTAACCACTCCGCCTGTGCAGACTCCATGGGTTCACGTCGACATGATGGGGTTCAACCGTGGTGCGCGGCCCGGGCGGCCAGTGGGCGGGGAAGCTCAGGGGATGCGCGCCATGTACGCGTGGCTGAAGGAGAGGTATCCGCCCCAATGAGGCTCTGCCTTTCTACAGATTGGTCCAAGGGAAGGATTATCGGAGAGCGACTTCACTGACGCCAACCGCCGTGTAAAACCCGAGTCATTATTGAAAGATGTGGATATGGCACTTGAAAGGTCCCACTTGGGCACTCCTTCTTGGATACGGATGCGGCCAATATTTATGATGAGCTCTGCACATCGCCCATTTGTAAACCCAGGTGCACGAAGCCATAACCCCACTAGCTACTAGAACCAACTACCAAAGGCAGAACCCCTAAGCCCCATTCGGTTCGTCGTCAGCCAAAGACTTATGCAACTCTGGCTTTAAGTAAGGCTGCTGCTGAATACTATCGGATGTCAGTATTTATCGACGACCAGCCGTTAGGTCATAGAGACGACACTGGGCCTTAGACGTGAGGAGCACACCTCCCAGTTACCGAGTAATCGTATAAAAATCCAGGTCTGGGGTTGCGGTAGTACATGTCCTGTCAATCCAGATCGTGGGAAAAGTCTATGAAAACCGGCGTTGTCTGCTGTCAAGCACGGTCCGTGGACTGAGAATAGTCCGCATATATGAGCTATCATTTGTTTATAATTCTAAGATCTGGAGATTAAACAACAAGAAGGGTAAGGATCAACAACGCTTTGAAGAATCAAAACATAGTAGATGTTCGATGTTCGACAATGTGTAAAAAGGTCGCATCTTTTCAGTTCAGGAGAAAACGAACAAATCCATTGAATAAGTAATTCGAAAATGACGAACTCTACCATGATATTCACGATCATTTTTACCGGCCTTCTTCTGGTCGCTTCCAACCTCAAGTTGACGTATCATGGAGTATCAGTGACCGCAATTACTCTCGTGTGCCTCGTTGGAGGATTTCTGGCGTGGTTTCTGACGTGGCCAGCGAAGAATGTGCGTGTCAAGGAGATGCGCGCATGTTCTTTTCGGCCTGAAAACGTTCCTAAACGTATTGATACCATTGTCGTTGGATCTGGAATCGGCGGATTGACATGCGCAAATCTACTCGCACAGTCTGGTCAGAGAGTGCTCGTTCTTGAACAAAATTACTGTACTGGAGGTTGTACACATTCATTCAAGGAAAATGGTTGTGAATGGGACTCTGGCCTGCATTACACAAGCAAAGACATGGCCACTAAGACAACGCGATCCGGAGCAATAATGAACTTTATAACTAGTGGGATGCAAGAGTGGTCAAATCTCGAAGATCCATACGATGAGTTGCATTTTCCAGCTGACAATCAAGTTAAAGAGGGTCTTCCGAACAATCGGTCTTACTCTTTTGTCTCAGGCGCTCATAATACTGTTGACGAGATCCTTGCTAGTATTGATCCAACGAATGATGAGTTAAGGAAACGGACACTAATTTACATGGATCTTTGCCTTGAGGTTAATTCTGGGTTCACCGCGCTTGGGATCTCTCGAATATTGCCGCCATTTTTGCTCTCTCTAGTAAGCAAGAAGATCGAGCGCTTGTACAAACTTGCTGCAATGAATGTCCGCGATGTTCAATACGCAATCTTTAATCTAGGTTACGACGCAGATGAGCTACTTCGCACGTGCCCAAAAGCTCCGGATGAGCCAGAAGTTGACCCAATAATTCGTCGCCTTAAGGCGATATTCACCCATCCCATCGGTGATTATGCCGTTGAGCCAAAAGAAGCATCATTTGTGGCTCACGGTGGCGCGACAGCACATTATAGCCGTGGTGCTGCCTATACGGTCGGACCTACACAAAAGATTTCACTTCGAACATTGTACATGGTTCGTGAATTCGGTGGTGATGTTTTGACAGATGCGTATGTGCATGACATCATCATTGAGGATGGCCGCGCTGTTGGGGTGCACGTGTCAAATACGTCGAACCTGAACACACATGCATCCACGTCAGAGAATTTGATGGAATCGAGCACTGCATTGACGGAAATCCGTTGTCGAAATGTTGTCTGGGCCTCCGGTATATTCAATCTTTACAAGAAGGCACTGCCGCAAAGTCTACCACAAGTCAAGGACTTTCACAACCCAAGGAAGAGGACTTGTGAACCTAGCGACGGACACAATTATTTGTTCTGTAAGATCCAGGGTGATGCAAGTGAGTTAGGCTTGCCTTCGCATAACCTTTGGTGGTTTAATGGCTACGATGTGGATGACGCTTTCGACAAATACTTTGCGAATCCTAAATCAGAGAAACCACAGAATGTGTACATCGGCTTTCCATGCACGAAAGACCCTACCTGGAATAAGCGTTTTCCGGGTGTTAGCAATTGCATCCTCATTTCGAGCGCGCGTTATGAATGGTTCGAA
>Ga0307978_1002606_pt1 | contig 12641 bp, 10 predicted proteins | sample OrgLakmetage1056_FD_203151 | JGI IMG/M metagenome (GOLD analysis project Ga0307978, IMG submission 203151) | Saline water microbial communities from Organic Lake, Antarctica - #1056 | ecosystem: Environmental > Aquatic > Non-marine Saline and Alkaline > Saline | place: Antarctica: Organic Lake...
CCAGGGCAATCCAATGTAATACGTTGTTGTATCCACCCGAAGCTGCGGTCGTAAGATAATGAATAAGCAAAGCTGAAACGTCCTCAACTACCCGTCGAGAAGCACACATATTCAAGCACTCAACTAGTAGCTAGGAAAAAGAGACCCGTCTCCGTCCGAGACAAAGCCCACAAGAAAGGACCACACCGCAAAACGTATAATTCAAAGCTAACATCTCTGCTCGTCGCAAATATGTTCAAGGCACGTATGGCAAACTAGAGAACCCAGGCACCGAGCGAGATAGCCGGGCCACGACATAATGTAAAGTACGGGTAGCAAAAAGTACGGAAAGGAGCTAAAGAGAGGGCTGGACTCGACCGCGTGAGGCAATCCCAAACATCCTAATGCCTTCATCGATATTCATCCCAAATTTATCAACTAGGCACTCTTTCAGTGCGAATGCAACATCCAACTCGAGGACTGGCTCGGCATTTTAGTAGCGGCCACCGTAACTGTAGGCTCCACCGCGATTATCGTAGCCACCTCCGCCATAGCCACCTCCGCCATAGCCACCTGTGAAGAGAAGAAACATCGTATGTGTGAGAGCAGTATCCGTGAATCTGGAAAATTTGCAACAAGGCTTCTGGAACTTGGAAAACATCGCAGGGATTGGCATGGAAATGTAGTTAAGGGAGAAAACACCTGGCAGGGAGGGAGACACTCTTCAGGAAAGTACAGGAGGCTTGTGGGATCTTGCGAAATTGACTGGGCCTTGCAAGAAGCAAGCATGTTTGCTTTGCGATGGACTTACACTTGTTGAATCGGACATAGAATCGCACCATGCGTCAAAACTGTCGACCAACAAGGAAGAGGAAACCCGAGCAAGAAAAGTTCGGGCCAAGAAAGGAGTTGCGGGAGGAAATCAACCATGAGCCGTTCTCTCGTATACACCATCGGAGCAGAATGATATCTTGCGTCGTCTCGAGGATCAGCTTGGGTAACTATTACAGTCCGTGCTTTCACAAGCGTTGGACTATGGAATCTTCGGGAACTCTCGATTCTCCTCTTTGGGCACGAACTCTCGACACTCTTCTCCAGGAACTCTCGACACTCCTGTCGACCAACAAGGAAGAAGACACCCGAGCAAGAAAAGATCGGACCACGAAAAGATTTACGGGAGGAAACCAACCATCAGCCGCAAACTCGTACACACCATCGAAAAAGTAAAATATCTTGCATCGTCTCGAGGATCAGCTTGGGCAGTAACTAATCCAGTCCATGCTGTGAAAAGCGTTGGACTGGAACCTTCGGGAACTCTCGACACTCCAGTGATAACTGAGCCGGTCAAGCCTTCAGGGCATAAAATTTGTCATAGTCTTGAGGCCTTCAACTGTTTCTTCCAATTTTAAAAGCCATGCCAAGCAGCGCGCACTTTCTACTCTTTTTAACTTGAATCACCAACTCATCTCAACGCGACACATTAGTACCCACCTCCACCGCCGCTGTATCCACCGCCGCCTCCGCCACGTCGGTCATCGTAGCCACCGCCACCACCACCGCTGTAGCCGCCGCCTCCGCCACCACGTCGGTCGTCGTAGCCGCCACCGCCGCCTCCGTTGTAGCCGCCACCACCACCATTGTAGCCTCCACCGCCGCCGCCACGTCGATCGTCGTAGCCGCCACCACCACCACCGCTGTAACCACCACCGCCACCTCCGTAGCCTAAATAAACACGATAGTAAGCAAAACACATTTTTAGTGAGACGCAATTCAACAATAACTGGGAAATAAATGAAGACCAAGAGAACAATCGTCACGTACCGCCGCCGCCACCTCCGTAGCCACCGCCGCCACCTCCGTAGTCGCCACCGCCACCTCCGTAGCCTGAAAGAGCAAAGAAGATTACACATTCGTGAGACAGAGGATTCCCTTTTTATACGCAGCACTTGGCACCGCATCAAGAACCACACGTCACGTACCGCCGCCGCCACCACCTCCGTAGCCACCGCCGCCGCCTCCACGACCGCCACTGCTGCCCTTGGGCTGCGCTTCGTTGACTCTCAAGGCACGTCCATCAAGCTCGTAGCCATTGACCTTCTCACAAGCATCCGCGGCCGCAGCAGCAGGCATGGTGACAAAGCAAAAGCCACGCACCCTGCCGCTTTCACGGTCCGTCGGCATGAAGCAATCCGACACGGGTCCGTACTGCTCAAAGAGAGAACGAACTGATTCTTGTACGGAATCAAACGACAAGTTGCCAACGTAAAGCTTGACATCGTCCTTGCCTTCGGAGTTGAAACCAGCACCAGGACCTTCTCCAGGAGCACGTTCGCCCTTGGGGCGGGACTCGTTAACGCGAATGGTACGACCATCCAACTGAGCCTGGTCCATCTTGCTAATGGCCTGTTCCGCAGCAGCGCGAGTAGACAGAGTCACAAAGCCAAAACCACGGGGACGGGAGGTTCCGCGTTCAATGGGAAGAAAGACATCCGTAACGATACCAAACTGACCAAACTCTTCACGAAGCTTTGGTTCGTCAGTGGCTGAAAGAATGAGCGAATGAGAATGATGTAACAATAACGTGTAAGTAAAAGTGATAGAGCGGAGTGTACACGGTAAGCTTCATTCGTATCACACTCGAGAAGCACGTACCGTAATCAAGGTTTCCAACGTAGAGCTTGACACCTTCGGGATCGGCCGAGTCCATGACTGGGGCGCCGTTGTGGCCGCCATTATCGGCCGGAGCCGGGGCAGGAGCTTCCTCGGCATCAGCGGCCGGAGGATCGGGGGAGCGGGAGCGTTCACGTTCGTCAGCCATGGTTAATACTTGTATATACTACTAGTAGTGTCTATCTACAAACTCTCTTTCGAATCGTAAATGTTATGACCCTTGTAACACCAGCAACAACACGCGCAGGCAAAAGATCGCAAAAGCAGTGGCTGCTGGCGGTCTTCGAAAGAAGCATGTCACGCGCGTTTTTTCGCGCTATGGTTCGCGCCAAAAATGAAGAAACTTCAGGATGTCGTACTTCAAGGGGGCTAGGGGTGACGCACTTGTCCCGTGAAACCACGTGGAATATAATGTGGCGCGAAAATATCCGGTCAGACACAATACTTATGATACAACCCGGATACGCGTCAGGTGAGCGTCACATTTTTTCCGCCTTCTGACTCGATTGACATTCCGAGAGAGACTTTCCAAGATTCCCCGCCAATCGCGTCAGCGCCTCCCAAACATGCTCTTCTCCTCATTTCCTTCACTTTTTCGAAAAACAATTACGAACGAAACAACAACGACTCTTGTCCTTGTTCCTCTCTTCCTCTCTCTCTTATCATTTGCGACTCTCTTTAACAAAGAGTCTCAGATCGTAAACAGGCAAGATTTTCCCATACCCTCACTACCGGCATTCTTACGTCAAAGGTACGTCCCGCAGAGCCACGCAAGGTTTTTTTTGTTTTTCGGAGCAGGCTGTGAAATGGTTTGTCCGGATTTGACAGTACGTAGGACTCAGTACTGAGGCTACGTACACCTTGTAGAGGTCTATTTTCTCAATTCGACCGGATCGAAATCGAATCGCATGGATGCATGTTCTTTTGAGTTGTTCTGTTCTTTTTCAGAGCGCTCGTCTTGCTCCCGCGAGAGGAATCTCCGAAAGATGTGAACTTGCATGACCTTGCAAGTGAAGGAGCTTCAGTAGCCTCTTGACAGGCAACAGTTCGCTACGGTCGGAGAAACGAATGCCAATGCATGGAGGTTCGCTCGTTCCCGTGTTTGTTCGAATATTTCTCTCACGCGCCATACTCCTTCTCTCTCATCGCTTTCAGGTGGAACTCGCTGTTAGTTTTCGCAGACGTCGCAACACATTTACCCAACAACAAATTATCATGAAGTTCCCTCATGCCTCCAGTATGCCCGCGTTGTCCCACGTATCGGACAGTGACGACGACAACAGCTCTTCGTACGCAAGTAACACCAGCAATGCGGATAGTACCTCGAACACTGACAATGCTTCTTCCAACATGCACCGTTCTACCACCGCGCTCGAACTGACCGAGATTGCAGTTGCAGACCCGCAGGTTGAAACGGCAATTCCCCCGCATACCGACCACAAGAAAGTCTTGGTGACGGGTGGTGCCGGGTTCATCGGCAGTCACGTGGCCCAGTTTCTCTTGGCACGCGGTGACGACGTGGTCATTATTGACGAAGTCAACGACTACTACGATGTCCACATTAAGGAAACCAATCTTGCTCTGTTGCGTGCGTCTTGTCCAGACCAGAACCGCTTGCAAATCTACCGCGGCGACATTTGCGACGAGAATCTCATGGAACGCATCTTTGAAGAAGAGCGTCCCGCCTGGGTTTGCCACATGGCGGCTCGAGCCGGAGTGCGTCCATCTATTCAGGACCCGTTCGTGTACATTCATTCGAACATTACTGGAACGACGCGTTTGATGGAACTCTCGGCCAAGTACAAGGTCCAGAACTTTGTCTTTGCGAGCAGCAGTTCAGTCTATGGTGGATCCAAGTCGACCTTTTTTTCCGAAGACGAAAGTGTGGACAATCCGGTGAGCCCGTACGCGGCCACCAAAAAGGCGTGCGAGCTTTTGGCGTACACGTACCATAACTTGTACAACTTGAACTGCACGGCTCTACGCTTCTTTACCGTCTACGGTCCTCGCGGTCGTCCCGACATGGCTCCCTTCAAGTTTATCGACCGCGTCAGTCGTGGAGTCGAGATTCAGCAGTTTGGTGACGGCAGCAGCAGTCGCGATTACACGTATATTGACGACATTGTCGACGGAGTTGTCCGTGCTGTGGATCGCCCGCATCCGTACGAAGTATTCAACTTGGGCAAGGGTAGTGGAACATCCCTCAAAGACTTTATCGACTTGGTCCAAACGCACACTTGTCGTGATGCCAAGATCAAGGTCTTGCCCGATCAACCCGGTGATGTCCAGTACACGTGTGCCGATGTGAGCAAGGCTGATAAAATGCTGGGATACAAGTCCAAGGTTTCTTTCGAGGAGGGCATTCGTCGTACCGTGGCTTGGTACAATCAAGCCTATGCCAAGCATGAGTTGGATGTGTGCCCCGAGCGCCAGGCCAATGGCATGGGCCGTGCTCCCTCCATGGTGGATCTCGTTGCCCAGCAGTCCAACTAAAATTAAATTTTAAGTAGATGCGGTTGACAGATGCTATGATGAATGCGTAACAACGTGCATTCGTGCACACTTTATACAACGATACGTACTCGAACAGCAGTTTATCACATGTTCACGGTTTTTAGTCGAGGCTAGGTGCATTATTGAATCATAGATGTGTTCACTCTCATTATTGGCGACCTTCGACGCACCATGCTTAATTCCTTCTTTCCCGGTGGAAAGTCTCTTCCAGTGAAGTCATGAATTCAGCGTCCGTATCTATCAAACCTGTGGTAAGGCACGACTCGCAAAGGCCTAAAGTTCTGAATATTTTGGTTTTTACTTTTTATGATCATCTACTATTTGCAATTAGCCCCCCACACACACACACACCACACGTGAATCGTCTCTTTCTATATTTATGCAACATTATCAGTCCTTAGACTTCAAAGGCGTGCTTCAAGAGTCTCTTACTGACGGGGGGAGGATGGTAGTACATGAGAGCAGGATTCATCATCTGCGGCATGAAATCGTCCCGTAAATACGGAACTTCACCATACGGTCCCGAAAGGCTCACAAGGGCGGGTGACGCCGTCGAAGCGACTCGCCCTTCGACTACCTTGCCTCCTTTTCCAGAACTCGCCGATTCACCGTCATGTTTTTGTGGGGTCTTTCTTACGGTTCGGTTGCGTACATCCAGTCCCTCGCGTAGGGCTTGACTCGTCTTGGAGATGGCTTTCCTTACGGGGACTTCGACCCATTCATCAGAAGACTGGCTTCGTTTCAGATAGCGACCGCCATTGGCATGTACTTCCGAGACAATTTGACGAGCGATCACGACCTTTTCCAACTTTTTGGCCGAAAGGTATTCGCGTTGATGGGCCGCCACGATTGAACGGAAACGCTTATTGCCGACATGGTTGTTGGTGGCTCCGCCTCTTCCAAGAAGAACGCAGTTGGGAGTAATGGATGCTTCACTCATGTTTGATGAGGTTGCGAGGATACTTGTGTCTTGGATGGAGAGAATGGTTGATGGTGTTGTCTACGCTTGAAGAAAGTTATGTGTGTTCGTGTGGGTTTTTGTCGTGTTTGATTTTGTGATGAGAATTGTGCGGAAAGACCGGAAGACCGGTAAAGCAGCGTCGGAAAGAACAACACAAAACCGTTACGTTGAAGAACCGCGTAGAACCATACGTAAGTTCAGTACTATTCTTGCAAAAGGCCCGAGCAGTCGTGGTTCTTCTACCGGCGGTACCTATTTTCCTAGGTCTAAGATTGCATTGAATACAAAATATGGTTTTGTTGTAATAGAGAATCTATAGCCCGACGGACCTACGCTGGATCGTGCGCGAGGAAAAAGGCCTGGGCACGAACCACGCGGGCTAATCAAAACGACGCGAGATACGGTAGCTAGCTACAGTAGCGCACGGAGTAGGAGTAGCAGGTCATTACAATGCTTCCAAACGGAGAGTCCAGAGTCCAACTGCCGTGTAGCCGAAAGTCTGATGCCTCGTACTCGTACATTGGTAGACTAGTCAGCTCAACGACGCTTGGGATTGCAGACTAAGTGCTACACTAGTAATTATAAGCATGGGATACGCCAGATTGGACGTTACCGGTACCCACTAGACTCTAGTATGCGAGTACTTAGGATCCTATCAACTCTAGCACTTCGTCCTTTGTCACATCCGCGATACTCTTGTGCTTCCAACCGGTGAATGCTGGTAGTGAATCGTCATCCGCGTGCTTGGAGCTAAAGGCTGCCCAGTTTTCATAGTCCGGCATGGTCAGGAGCTTGGCCTGGACAGCTATCTCGCGCTCCATGCAGCTCTTGAGCGTTTCCTTCTCCTGTGCACCCATTCCCAATAGACGATACACAACACTGACAGCCAAGGGCGACTGTTGTTCCAAGCGCTGGCAAAAGTCAGCCGCCACATCAATTCCTTCTTGCACTTCAGGATCCTTGGTTTCTGTGGCGGCAATCTCACGAAAGCGTTCCAAAATTCCCTCCAACGTGGTCTCTTTGGTAAAGATCTTGTCAAAGGTGGCCGCATAATTGACCAAATCGCTCACGCGATCCTCGTGCCAGGGCATGTAGTCCGTGTCGAGTGACGGGTCTTCGCCAATAAAGGATCCGGATTCATTGTGGATCCACATGTCGGCCCCGTCGGCTCGGTAGGCCGAAAACGAGTGCACAGCGTCGGCAACAGCCACGTTGCGAAACTCGGCGTTGTGATCCCCGACCGCTTCTGGATCACCGTGAAATCGGGAAAGATTCTTGGTGATCGTCTGCTGGTTCCAGGGTGGAATTTCCGACAACGTTTGCTCCAACAAGCCCAAGGCCACGGGAGATTCCACATAGTTGGTGGCCAGACCAGTCTCCATCATGTCGGAAGCATCCGCTTCGAAACCCATGCATCCCATTATAATACCACAGCCCTTGTAGTCAGCGGAAGGTTGACGGAATTCCTTGCCCAGTCGCGGCAAAAGGTAACTGAGACCAACAGGATCGAGCGACAAGCCTCGACTGGGATTCTTGATACGAAAGGTTGTCTCTTTGGTTGCAATAACATAACTTCCCATTAAAAAACAAAATCCTCCATCCTCCACGGCACCGTGAGGCATTGCTATCACTGGAACCTTACTTTTGGCGATATCTCCGCGCGTCGCCAAGGCCAACTGCCCCAGACTGCTCAACAAGTACTCGACTTGTTCCGGATTCTTGGAGCGTCCTGATGCATACAGTTCCACTGGATCGTATCCAGCCGCCACATGCCAAGTCTGCCCCGGTGCTGGTGGAAGGCCCATGTCAAAGTATTCTTCTTCTCGGATGTATTTAAAATCCAAATCCACGAGACTGCTGGGCAAGGCGTCGGCATCGTCGCGATTGTCCGTGGCGATCAAGACACTGTTGATACCGTCGTTCTTGGTGAGGGTACGAATCCGGTAAGCGAGACCTTCCAGCTCGGCAGCTGTAAGGTATGGCTGAAAGAGAAAGACACGGCGTGTACAACCGACTTGACGGATAAAGGCGCCGGGTTGTGCTGCCAAGTCCTCCACGATACCAGTGTCGGGTATGGAGGCAATCGAGGGCGGGGCGCCGCTGATTTCAATCGCCTTGCGGCGATATGCGGCAGCCTGGTGTGAGAAATGGCGTGCGAGGCGAGCGTAGTTGGACATGATGAAGTTAGTGGTAGGAGATGGTGGTCTAACTAGCTACGGTATAGCTATGATGGATAGGAAGAAGAGGGGACACACACCATTGTCAACCGCGAGCCGCGAGGAACAATGTGCAACGTGGGGCGGTCGTCGTTTGCGAGAAGAGGCGAGTTTCGGATCTTCGCGCGCTTTTTCTGGAGGAATGTCACCGACAGTGATCCAAGAAAGACGATCCGAACACAACAGCAAAAAGCAAAACCAAACTCTGTTCCACCGCCATGATGTTGTCTCGTTCCTCAGCTCTTGTGGCTCGGTCAGTCAGTAACCAGACTGCCCGCCGCCAGCTCTCTACTCCCAAGATGCACAAGGCCAAGGGAAACTGGGAAGGACTCAAGGCGAAGCGTCCCATTGACGCCGACGATCTCCACGTGAGTGTTTGGTGCTTATGAAGCAGTAGACATGTTTTATTTGTAAATTCCGTATTCTGTCGCTAACCCAAACGTTTGTTCCTCCACAGTTGGTCTTTCACACTCCCTTCAACCCGGGCACTATCTTTCTCATTCTTGGAGTTGTCTTTACTGTTGGAATTGGAAGTATGCAGTACGGATTCATTCACCAGCAATACAAGCAGGGATACTGGAAATAAGCGCGCAAAGCTTTCGCTGTTTCGAGGAGCCGCGAATGTTGCTTTTTTTGCCTTGCCTGTTGTTGGAGATAGGAACATTTAACTAATACAATTAATAAGATTCAGGGATCTATTCCGTGTTATCTACACAAGATTATCTTTATCTTTCGATAGTCTACTCGTAGTAGTTGGAGACTACTAGCTAGTCTACTAAAACCACAATAGGCTCTTTTGTTTTTACCGTCTGTCCGTTTCATCGCTCTCCTGTGTGTGCGTCATCGCCGAGCGAAGAAAAAGGAAAGAACGATCTTCCGACGATGACGATACTGACGACGGCGAGACAAAGAGTTTTACGCTACAACTACCTTCGTCTCACTCCTTGCCAGTCACCAAGCCACCTAGCCAGCTAAGTGGAGTAAGACCATGAAGCTACTGTACGATAAGATTGAATAAACACATACACAACAATCATGAAGCTTCTTGATCATCAACAGCAACGACAGCAACATTCACAACAACGACGAGCAACCAGGAAACGACCTCGTACGAAAGGCACTGCTGTTGGACTCTCCGTACCCCGATGCTCGCTCCTGTTGTTACTATGTTATCTGCTGGTACCAGTCACACCCCTTGTACGACCACCCGTGTCTGCAAGTAGTAGTTCAGCACGAAAGAACTCTGGCAACGCGGACATTCAAAGAGTCGCCGTCTCTTGCAAATGCAGGCCACCGCCATGGTCTTTGTCGTCGTTCTCGCTCAAGACTTCGCTACAAACAGTCTTTTGCGATGACGAACCAGAAGAGAGATCAAAAACAAAAAACCGATCCAGTAGTCAAAAGCTTTTGGGTCAGGCCGACGAATGTAGACGCAGAGCTATGGATCTGGCGCGACGCAACGATCACGCCGCCGGCTTGAAGGTGCTGGGACAGTTGGCGGCGCTGGCGACCAAAATTCCCGACAAGCAAGGACGTCTGTACGTGAGTGAATGTGTCGACTCTGCGGTGCAAGCCTTGACCAATATGGCCTTTCAGGCACCCTATCGAGACAAGCAGCGCGTATTGGCGGGAACGGACGCTATTCAATTGCAGCTCTCTTGCTCCGCCATGGAGTTTCCCTATACAGCAGTATCCAGGAGAACCCATCTGAACGCACTAAAGGCTCTTACATCCATAACCGAAAGCACCCGTCCAAACTCGTCGGAACTTTCCACCACCGATACAGCGTTTCGAATACTCCAGAGACTGATTACGGGTGTCGGTGTTCGACATGCCAACGACAAGTCGTACGTGGCGGAAAAAGAGTTCAATATGGTTCTGAACGCTTATGCAAATGGTGGAAGAATGGACATGGCCGGTAGAGTCGTTACGTTGCAGCAAACGGTGAGAAATGCCCCTCCATTGTCGCCCGTAACGTACTCGATTTTGCTAAAGGGCCACGGCCGTCTTGGCAACTTGGTTCTGGTGGACCAAACCATGCAACATGCGGTGGCAAACAAAATCGACCCCGACACAGTCATGATCAATAGCTTGATTGACGCCTATGTCAACTGCAACGCGATCGATAAGGCACTCGCTGTCTTTGAGTACATGAAGAATCCTACCGGTGGCAGCACGGCTACTACTCTATTTTCAACGGCGCAGCAGCACAACTTCTGTCCTCGTCCCAACCGACGAACCTACAATACGATTCTCAAGGGTTTGGCGAACTCGGGTGCCTTGCAAGAAGCTTTGACATTATCGAACGAAATCAAGTCCTTTCGAATGTGGGACGCCGTCACGACAAACACGCTGGTGCACGCTGCCGTGCTGGCCAACGACTTTGATCTTGCCAAGGACATCTTGTCGCAACACACGGTACAGCTCACGGCACCACTTACTGGAAAGCATCCCAACGTTGAAGCTTACACTGAACTCTTGGATCGTTACGCCAAAGATGGACAACTTGAACAGGCTCTCTCAATCCTGCAACTCATGCGGAAACGAGGCGTCGAACCAAACGAAATCACCTACACGTGCCTTATTGGTGGTCTTGGGCGGCATAAGAGACTCAATCAGGCCAAGAAAATGCTCGTATTTATGGCGACGAATGGCTTTCGTCCACAAGCAGTCACGTACAATGCACTTATCTCGGGTTTGGTGGGCGTATCGGAAAGGGGGTGGCAAGATGAGCCTTCCGACAACGACGGTGCTAGTACAATGGACACGTACGTGGACGAGAGTCTGAAGTTACTCCGCGAAATGATGCAAAAGGGTGTCCGCCCCAACGCTATTACCGCATCCGTGCTTGTATACGCCATGGGCAAGTGCCAGCCGCCTCGAATAAGAGAGGCCAAGTCATTAGTGGATAAACTTGAGCGAAGCCAAATGCTTGATGTGGGCCAAACGAAGGTTGTGACTGCGCTTGTCCAAACCTGCGGTATTGGTGGCGACCTTAACGGTGCTCTCGATTCTTTTCGAAAGCTACAAGAACGGCCTGATGTGGTTGCTGTCAATGCCTTTTTGGACGCATGCTGCCGATGCAATCGAGAGGAACTTGCCTTGGAAACCTTCGACTATTACTTTCGAAGAAGCCGAGCAGTCTCTCGTCTCCGACCCGATGTTATATCTTACTCAGTCTTGATCTCGGCCCTACTCAAGAAGGGAGAGGCGCAAGAAAGCCGAGAGCAAGCGGTCGCACTCTATCGCGAAATGAAGTCCCAGAACAAGATTTTCCCTGACACGACTTTGGTGGACATTATTCTCAAGGGCATGGTTCGTATTTCGCGTGCTAGCAGCAGCTCGATTTCCAAGGTAGATGTGCACTTTCTTGCCAATGTACTGCGAGACGCCGAAAAGCTGCCCTGGGAGGAGGGTGAATTCCAACTTCGAGAACGTACCGTCCGTATCGTTGCCGGAGAACGCTTACGAGAAGTTTGGAAAAAGTACGGTTGGAACGATGTCGATTCGAGCTTTCGGATCATATAAAAACTAGCTAAAGTCGGTCGATTGATTCTTAGATTACTCTCTATATCTGATCCTGGGGTTGAGTGAGCACCGATACTGAAGTTTAGCAAAGTAGTGTCGGTCCAACGAAAGCGTAGACTGTCGATCAATTATTGACTCAAACGATGACGTTCTATTCGTCATAACATACATACTGTATCACGGTACGTATAACTGTTCATACTTGGGTATAACCCGGCAGTAACTCCAGTCAATAATCCATATCCAGACCGGTGAAACCAGAAAACCAGAAATAAGATCTCAACGCCGGCCGACATGCCGTTGTCTCATCAATCGCTGGACCAAAACATCGTAGCCTAACCATCACTCGTGATGGCCATTATTAACGAATGTCCTTTGTCTCTCCTTTCTACTTGTAAAGCCCTCAAGCTTAGATCGTATTGAGAGCTTTAGTAGACATTCGTTAACTTAACGTACCTTAACTGAGTTCGAGATCCCGTCTCCTCTTTCGTGCTTCTTGTCGCTGCCCGCAGCCATCGCACCGTGCTTTTCGTTGCTGCTCCGTACAGCCATCGCACCAATTCCCAAAATGGTCGACAACTCCGCAAGTCTCACCATCTACCCACACACTACTCTAACCCGGCTTCATGAGCCGGGCAACAAGCCAACACGCAAACAGATTTTGCTCGTCCAGCTCGAACTGGACGCTAACTCTTCGTCCGTCGACTCAGTGTTTGGGAACCACGGTCATGTTTTTCTGACACTATCACCAGCAGAATACGCTGACCTCCACG
>Ga0307978_1002609_pt1 | contig 12629 bp, 12 predicted proteins | sample OrgLakmetage1056_FD_203151 | JGI IMG/M metagenome (GOLD analysis project Ga0307978, IMG submission 203151) | Saline water microbial communities from Organic Lake, Antarctica - #1056 | ecosystem: Environmental > Aquatic > Non-marine Saline and Alkaline > Saline | place: Antarctica: Organic Lake...
ATAATGAAATTATTGGGAACCCTCCGGCAAAAAAGTGCCACCCAAATGTCTCCGGCGCAGATCGAGTGAGACGATTTGAAGGAGAACACGAGCTCTAGGAGCTTGTAGGTCTTCAGAGCCACACACATGCCAATCCAAGAGGAGCACCAACCGCGATGATGGAGAGAGGGCTCAGTGTTTTGTCTTCCTAGCCTTGTTACTTTGTATCAATTCATCGTAAGACGTCTCTTTGAGCTTCCCAGTTCCTGTCTCTTTGGTCGCGTTCTTTTCTTTCGTGCACCATGGTTGTCTACCACAGCCGTCCTGCTTATTTTATGCAGCTCTCGCTGCTGCCTTCCGCGGCGTTGTCGGCTTCTTGGGCGTCTCAGACGCCTAGGAACGCCGCCCTTGCTTCAAATGGGCTTGCTTCCCAACTTGGAGCGTCGTCGCTGTTCCCTCTCGTCGAAGGGGGTTCAGCAGCGTCGCTCTCTGCCCCGGCGCCAGCGCTCAGTTACGCGCTGACAACACTTCCCCCGGTTTCTGTACCAGGGGATGCCGCTCTGGTTTCTACACTGGCGGCACCCCTTGTGGGGTGTGTGTGTTTCTCACGTCAGTAGACCGTTATATGCGTCTGTTGACTGAGGAAGCCGGAGCCTTGTTGGTCGTTGCACGTGTGCCAAATGCACCGGGCAAACTATCTGATCCTTTCCTTGTTGTCCTGGGGACCCCAACGGTACCTTGGGACATTGACAGAGGGATCACCCCTCAAGACCTTGGTCTCGAGTCTACTGTTGGCTCAGACGAGGTGCCTTGCCCCAACTGTCCTTCCCAATGGCGTTCACCACGCATCGGGCCACTAGAGCGAGCTCCTCCCGGGCGGAAGCGGTCAAGTCCATGGAAGCGGCAGACACTGACACCCTTCTTGCCCTCAACGGACTCCAAGCCCTCCGCCTTGTCATCACTGCCACTAATGGCTGCAACAACCCCGGCACATTGTCTCCGTGGGCCCCATTTTACTCGGCATCCGGTCAGCCGACGCTACCCGAAGGCGAATCGCCCATCTTTGCAACACGCCTGCCGGAAGAAGAAGCGGCCAACGTCTCCAGCCTCTGGGTTCATTTCTCCGCCATTCCGCTACCTCCGGACCACGGGCTCCCCCTCGGCTTTGTAGCTGACCCGTCTGCCATGACGTCGGTGCGTGCGTTCATCTCCGCCCTTGAGTCGTGGTCGCATTTGCAGGACCATCGTTGGGACTGGCTCGATAACCCGTTCTACGACGCCTGGTTCTCGGCGTAATCCAAGGACCCCGACTCCTTTGTCGTGAACCTCTGCTCCACCAAGCAGCTCGAATCCCACCGGGCCCAGTGGATCGACGACACGACTCCCCAGCGCGATGACCAGCTGGCGCCCATCGCGACTAACAACGCCATTCAGCATGTCAAGGTAGCGCTGCGCCATCGAATCTTTCGAGACAATCTGTTGGCCAACACCACCACATCCATGGCGGCCAAGTACAGAGACTTTGAGTTTGGTGCCCTCCAGGTCTTTAAAGTAGTTGACGATACTCACCCGCCACTGGGAGATCTCCCCGCGGCGCTCCAACCGTATCTTTACTGTTTGTCGCACCCCTCCACGAAAACGTGGACGGCCAAGTTCGACGTCCAGCATGACCTGTTGCTCGCTCCAAGCTACGTCCGGCCGTTCCTTCCCTTCAACCTTCCTAGTGCCACGGGAGTCAGCCCCTCGGTCACGGCGTTGGTTACTCTCAACGATTTCCTCACAGACAGCAACAGTACCCCCTCGGGGGGTGTTTTTCGGGCACCTCGGTCAACACCCGAGGACTGACCTCCGGGGAGGCCCTTGCAAAACTCATGGGGAAGGCGCTAAACACAGCCCCGGACAGTCCCCCATCCGTCGCTCGACGCACAAGAAGCCGCCCGCTGGCGTCCGTCTGCCGGCCAAGCAGCTGGACTACCTGCCGTCTCCCCCTGCGTCGCCACCGAGAACCGCGGACCCACCGGCCGCAGCGGAGAGCCCAGGACTCGAGATCGTCCTACCTCCTCCCGGCTACTGCCCGCCGGCCCAGCGACCACCCCCACGAGGCGGGAGCGCGCCTGCACCCGGCCGCACTTCTTACAACCCCACTCGGGCTTGCTCTTTCTTGCGGCCCACGTTGTCGGACTGGTGCCTCCCGATCGAGTTTGAACAAACTCTGCAGTATGCCGATCTCGACCTGCCGTCCGAAGGCAACCTGTTCACCCCTCACGAGGAGGACGACGCTGAACTCCCTTCCCGCTTTGACAGGAAGGCATTTCTCAAGCTCACGCTAAAAAAGGCGTACACCATCTTGGCGCACCTGGGGGAGCCCTTCGTCTGCCGACTCATCTCAAATTGTACCCGGCGACGTCAGCTCCAGCCGAGGAAGAACTAGTACCGTTCAACCCGGTCTGGCTCACCACCGTGGGTCTTGTCAGTGCGTCGTGGCACACTAACATCCTCGCTTTGTCGGGCACCACCTTGAGCTCGTCAAACTTCCTCATCACTTGCCACAGACAGGCTCGTGCTCGCCCCTGTCTGCCTGGTGCCTTCTACCCTGACATTGACCCTACATTTCTACGTACTCCCACCGTGCTCAAGGCGCTGCACACGGGGAACTTTGCCAGTGGGCGTGATCTACACACCGACCAGTGGCAGACTGCTCTCACCCCGTACCACTTCATTGTCTCTGTCCCGGGCCAGACGGCCATGCCATTGTCAGCCGCCGGTTTTTTGGCGTCGCAGATAGGCACCCTCGTTTCGAACATGGGCTGGTTGTTCCATCGCATCTTCAATGATCCGACCCTCTACCCGGACATGCCACCAGACTGTTCGCCGTTCCTGCTCCGCTCTCCCTGCTTGGCTGGCCTTCTCATGCAAGTGCGCACCATCCTTGCCCAGCCACGAGTCTCAGATATTTGGAATGCGCAGCAGGCGTCCGACCCACCCCTTGGGCTTCGGAACACTGCCACCCTCTTACATCACCTCGGCGATCTCTGGACCCTTTTCACTGACTGGGAATCCAACTCAGTCCCACGGCACCACTGCCTGATCGGCGTACCGGACCTCCATCGCGCCCGAGGAGACTTCACATTACTAAGTCCAGAGCTTCTCGGCAAAACAGTGTCCTTCCCCGAGAAACTCCCCCGCGAGTGGCTGGCGGACGCGACCACGTGGTTCAGCCCTATTGGGCTCACATCGCCACCCAACCACGCACTGGCATTCTCTTTCCCCCTTCCGGCCCTCACGCACCCAACTCAACTGCGACGGCGCCAGAAAGCAAAAGGCGGCGCCATTGACTGACCCTGCCAAGGATCTTTTGAAGCCTCCACCCAAAAAGGCCACGACAACAGCAGCGGCAGCGGATCCCGCGCGGGTCATTGCAACAGTACTGCCAACCACAGCTGTACCAGTCTCCAGTGACCCAAGTAAGTTCAAAGAGCGCAACCCACTCGTTTGTTGGACCACTCTCGGCCAAGCCATTCATGCCACAGGCATTGGTGGTCTTCTGTATGCCTTTAAAAACTCGCCCGTCCAATTCCCGACTGTCGTGCAATCGCATGTTTGTTTTCCTTTTTCTGGTGGTGGCACCCAATGACGGTTGCGATGGCACCATGCGACTCCCCGCTTCCGACGGCAACCGCCAAGCCAGCGGCAGAGACAAGCCGCGCAAGCCCTGTAATCGTCTCCACATCGGCATCTCCGTGCCGTCCGAAAGGCTGGACAAAACCCAAGCTCCAGCCCCTGCGGGAGTTCGTCCATCATCCCAATGTCAAGCTTTTCGTTATCCCCACCCCCGCCTTCGCGGCATTCATGGCTTCGTGAAAAACTACCTTAACACCCCGTTACCACCCTCGTCACTCCTTGCCTTAGGTAACCCGTTGCTGCCGCCAGTCGCTCGTGTCCTTGCCCCCCATCCGTACAAAGCCGCTACGATCAACACCCTTCGGATTCCATCCACGGTTGCCGATCTCCGTCGCATGTTAGAAATCAAAGAGCGTGGCCTGCGGTTGCCATCGCCCCGGCCAACTTTTGGCCACTGTCGTCTTCCGCCACAGCCGCCACCATACTAGCAACACCCCTGTATCACCTACCGTCGTTGATCGCAACCCTCGTGTTTCGCTTCCTCGACGCGGCGTCCTCTCGCGCCCTTCGGCAAGCGTCACCTCACTTCCACCACAAGTGGGGCGACACTCGACTTTTCCCGCCGAGCCCCAGCTGCTATCGCCGCCGGCGTTATGGTTTCGGGAAAGCGTCTCCCCTAATGTCAAGGTCCCACTCAAAACCTTCCCCTTGCTTTATTGCTCATCTCTCGTGGGACTGGCTGACGGTTGCCGACAGGCGCTCCCTCGTACTAGCCATGCCAGCAATGGCCGAATACGCTACGCTTCGAGTAGCCGCCTCACACTTGGACCTATCGTCACTCCGAGCTCTCCGCCCACCGTCGGACGAGACACCGATTTGTCGAGATCGTGCCTACCGCATGGCGGCTGCACTGCTTTGTTTCAATTTCAACTACGGCAACTTTGTGCGCTGGCTCGGCGGTGAATACACAGAGGCACATTGAGATTGGGACGCTGCGTTTGACATCGTGGACAGCGTCCGTACCGCCTCCGTACCGCCAGGCTACCCAGCCATCGATTTCGATCGGGCCACACGCATTGCCACCAAGGGTGTTCCCCTCCCCGGTCACTTCGAGTGCAGCCTCGACTCCGTCAAGCAACGGGAGCGCCACGAAAACGCCTCCCTGACTCCGGACGCGATCGCTCACGTGCGGAAAAAAGTTTACGAAAGAGGAAAAGCTATCCTACCACATACTTTTCCCGCGTTTCATCTGGGCCTTCATCCCGGGTCTATTCCTAGCTCTCATCACGTGGATTGCCTCCAAAGGCCAACCGGGTGACAACGGGCGTTTATGTGTTGATCCCTCCACTATCCTCGACACCGATGGTGAGGCGAGTCCGCCAGACGATGGCGCCGCCAACGCGCAGCTTCCCCGCACGGGTGCCACAGACAAGGAAGATGAGAATCCCCCCGTATACTACGGGCCCCGTATACTACGGGACCGCCTTCATGCACTTTCTCATCTGGATCTACAATCTCCGGATCGACCACCCGACGGAAGACAGTCGCCTCTCCGCCGATGACATCACGGCTGCGTTTTGCCGCCTCCTTTATCACCCGGACATGGCGATATTATGGGCCACTGTGTTTCAAGAGTTTTTAGTTATTCCATGTGGCATGATCTTTGGGGGACGCAATTCCCCATCGTTCTATATGATCCCTGGTGAACTCCGCGCCTTTGTGGCTTCCGCCAGTGACTTTGGCACCATCACCACTGAATTGTCCGAGTCTATCGTACTAGCCACCTCGCCCTCTCCGCGCGCTGCCCACGGCTCGCACGCGCCACCCCAAATGACAAAAACCCCAGTGCCGCTTTGCTGCTCAATGATCCCACGCGTCGCTACGCTCACTCCAGCTTCGTGGACAACATGGCTATCGCCCAGACACGCTCCCGCATCGTGGGCGCCATCACCAACAGTATCCTCTCTGCCTACGTCAACTTTGGTTTCCCCTCCGAGGACAGACGGGCGCGGATTCCCGATGAAGCCATGCCGGACATTGGCCTCATCCATATGTTTAGCTCCAGACGGCCACAACCGCATATGGACGAGTACCATCAGGCTCCTCATCCCTCGCACGCCAACAATCACTCTGATCTCGGACGCCTGCTGTGGAGGCCTAGGAGGTTGGGCACAGGGCCACCCGCTCATCTGGCGTCTCAACAAGGCCAATCTCAAAGCTTGGGGCTTTATCCTCCCAACCGGTCGAGAACCATAGGAAGCCGAGAAGAAGAACATGGATTTTGATCACATCAACATCCTGGAGTTTGTAGCGGATATCGTAAACATCTGGGTAGCGGTGCGCTACCTGATGCTCCAACCGCGTCGTACCGCGCAAGTTATCATGAATGTCCTGTCCAATAACACGGCCGCCCTATCGTGGATGAAGCACGCTGTACTAACCAAAAAACCAGTGCTTTGACTGGCTTGTTTTTTACAAGCCCTTCTCACCTATTGTCCACTCCCCATTCGTGTACAGGGCAACCACATCAAGGGCGACAAAAACACAGTAGCGGACCTCTTGTCTCGATTCTCGCTCGCCCCACACTGGGCGTCCGTTATTGCGCAAACCTACTTAGTGCTCGATCTCTCCAAAGCCTGCCAAGTCCCGCAAGAGCTGCTGTCCAAGCTTGCGCTCTTGCTCAGATCCGACGGCAACGCGGCGATATCCGAGAGCGAAATGACAAGAATGTGTGGACTCTCGAGCTCAGGTTCTTACCTCCTGGCTGGCAAGCCTCGACTTATATGTTGTACTCCATATAATCTGGTATTACATTCTTTACATACATCACTTCTCTTGCTCACGCGGCAGGAGCAGCATCTGCTGTTTGCTCGTAGGCGGTCGAGGCACTGACAGTCCCGAGCCCATGATCTCAGACGGGATTGGGCCCATTTTCTCCTCAATCGAATGCTCGACCAAAACACACGCACAACCAACTCCACGCCAACGAGCTTGACATACACCATCACCAATGTACATCCACGGCAGTCCACGACACCTCGCTGACCCTAGTACGAGCCTCCAACGACTCGCACTGCGACACCAACTCTAAAGTCACGAACCTCCAACGATCCTTTGGAAGACTCGGTTGGCGGTTCTGTGGCTCTCTCCACATGGACGCGCTGCACACTACCCTGCATCAGTTGCACGGTAGGCCCACAGTCCAACTCGACATACCATCTTTGCAGTGCGCCTTGTTTCCACACCGCACTGCCCTCGGTACGACCCAGCGATCACCCTCACGGGTATCTCGTCGGTACCACTCAACATTATTCCACCTTTTGTGTTGCAAGTTACCCGGTTGACGTGAGCGACGGGGGGCAATTGAGGGTCTTGGCCATCGATTGCCTGAATTCGAACGATTTACTTCCTCTGCCTTCTGACTGTTTACGGCTCCGCTTATCCGGGTATCGGTCATACGATGTCATACTTTCACAAAGGATAGTCATTGTTGCACGACTACAGTACTCAGTACTCCATGTATGTAGTACCTTTCTTTGTACGGAACCGGGTTCTCCGGTATCGGTCATAAGTTAGCATTACAAGACATCGTACTGTACTGTACATTAGTATACGTAGGCCGACAACCAGGTGGAGTACTGTAGAGTCACAAAGGATAGACATACATTCGGTCGAGATTACAGTATAGTAAAGAATAAGACGACCAGAAAGACAAACACCACGTGTAGGTTCGACCCGAGGTATATAAACTGCCGCCCCTATCACCCTACAGTATAACCTCTTCAGCTGAACCTCTTGCGTCTGTTAATCCTCTGTGTAGCTACGGGTCCACGACCACGACCCGCTTCTTGAATGCCCCGCTTTATGAATACTAAAGGTCTCAGAGGTATGTATTGAATGTAACTAACTATTTTGTAACATTTCTGTTGATGGAACTAGCGTTTCGGTCTTTTGTTGTTGCTGCGACCCTTTCTTTTTGCTAAGACGATCAGCGTCCACTAGCCGTCGGAGTTCCCCGGTGGGCATACGAAGGAGCTCAGCAGGTGTTCCGTACTCCAGAACTCGACCAGCACCCAAGACAGCAATCTTGTCATAGCTTAGAACGGTGTCCAGGCGATGCGCTACAGTGATAACAGTCACACCCTTGTCAACGAACTCGCGCCTGATCGTTTCCTGAACTTCTTGGTCTGTTCTACTATCGACACTGCTTGTCGCCTCGTCTAGACAGAGAATCTTGCTCTTTCGGAGCAGAGCTCTTGCCAGACAGATTAGCTGTCTTTGCCCGAGGCTGAGATTCTTGCCTCCTTCGCTCACATACGTATCGAGGCCATTGGCGGAGCGGAACTGCTGAACCAATCCAGGAGAGGCAGCACCCAGTGCAGCCCACATATCTTCTAGTGATGCTTTACCAGTCGCGTCGAGATTGTACGCGATTGAACCTGCAAAGAGAACTGGATCTTGCGGAATGATTGCAAGCGACTGCCGTAGCTTTTGCAAACTTATTGATCGAATGTCAACACCATCGATTTCTATGCTACCACCAAGCTCGCTCTCAACCAAGCGGAATAACGTCAAAAGAAGCGAGCTCTTCCCACTACCCGTTCGACCAACGACACCGAGGGTCGTACCAGCTGGGACGGCCAGCGTCACCCCGTCCAACACGAGTGGCGACGTAGGGTTGTATCGCATCGAGATATTGCGAAACTGAATGTTACCCCGCCATGGCCAGCCTGCCTTGACAAGTGCGTCGTCGTCGGTTGGCGCAAGAGTTACATTGAACGATGACTTGTCTGAAAGTAAAGCTCGCATCGGCTCACCAGGAACAGATTGTTCCTTGGGCATCTTCCGCTTTCTTCTTGAAGGGCCATCATCGAGCTTGACTTCCTCACTATCGATATCAGTAAGTTCCTTGACTCGCATTACACTCAACATGTTTGTCTCAAGGTCAGTTAGACAACGAACCGCCCAGGTGAGTAAGCCAGTGATAGATAGAGCTTGTGTAAGACCCCAACCTGCCGATCCAGCCTTGAGGCGTCCAGCTCGCGTCAAAAATACCGACGCAATGGCAGCAGTAAAGACAATAGTATTACCCAGAGTCTCAAGACGAGTGGATAACCACCTATCTAATGCTTTCACCGTGTGAAATACCGCAAGGTTCGTGTCTGAGAAGGACCGGTGCTGCGAAGACCAAGTCGCGCGGGCACCATGGATAGAACGAATCGTTTCCGTTCCACGTAAAGCTTCACCGAAATGTGTATAGATGGGAGACCTCGTCTTAGTCTCAGCTCGCTTCATGTCGCGGGCTGCCGGTCGGAACATTGACATGGTTTTCACGTAAAGAATTCCAACGAGAGCAATCGGTATCAGCATTCCCGGTGTCACAACTCCCGCAAGTGCACCCACTGAGAAAAATATTTGAAGAAAACAGAACAGGACGGACCCGATACTATCTGGCACGCCTCGGTCTATGGTCTCCGTCTCCTTTCCGAACCTCGAAAGCAACTGTCCCGATGGTGTCGAGTCAAAGAAAGCCATGGGGGCTGCAAACACAGATGTAAGCATACGAGAGTGGAAGAACTCCGAAGCAGTAACCCCGACACGCATCGTCAAGAAAGACCGGACCCAAAGGAAGACAGAAACAACACCGGCCGCATTCACAAGCGATCGCAAATATTGTCCACCGAGAGCAACAGCCATCGCGTCTCCGGCGCCAACTTCAGTCCACTTGGCAACCGTGTACTGCTGAAAAAACTGAGCTCCATTGGCCAAAAGGTACGAGCTAAGCATCGCTACTACCAAGAGTGGCTGACCCACGGCCTTGAAGTATGTCACATACGTCGACCATGGCACCGCACCAGTAGACATAGCGTCATCTGCTGACGACAATTTCTTGGAGGTGACACTTGAGCTGCTATGAGTTTCTGTGGAAGACGATTTTGCGACAGGAGCCGGATCCAATGTTGAATCTGAGCCAGCGACGACCTCAAGATCCGGATCCTCTTCAATGAGAATATCGTCAGCTTCAGTGACCACGGAGGTTGATGGGTAATTCTGCTCGAAATCTATCGAGTCGGGGCAGTTTTCCATGGCCATTTGGTGCTCTGGGTCGGCATGGCGCCCCTGATCAGTACTATTGAAGGGAGCTTCATACCCGCCTATCACACGCATAGTGTCCCCCCCAATCTTCATGAGTTGTTGAGGAGGGCTTACGGTAGCTATATCTCCCGTGTGAGTGGACGCATGATTCAGTACCTTTGATCCGTCTTGACCTTCTTCGTCATCACTATCTTCCACTTCAGTGGTCGAGATACTGCGAAGATCATGACCACGGCTTATAAGATCATCATAGGTCCCCACATCAACAATTGACGAGCAAGAACTTGACGCAGGTACTTTGCCCATGAGTACAACTCGGTCACACCGTCGAGGGAGCGAAGGATCATTCGTGACGATAATGGTCGCCGCATTCGAGTTTCGCAGACGGGCAGTGAGTCTTTCAAAGACAGTTGAACCTACGCTGGCGTCCAACGCTGCCAAGCAGTCGTCTAATAGGAAGACTTTGGTATCCTCTCCAGAATAGAGCGCACGCGCGAGTGCCACTCGTGCACGTTGACCACCAGATAAAGAAGATCCACCTTCACCGACATCAGTATCATGGCTCAAGACACCGCTTGCTGCGGCAGCTTTTGATCCTTCCCCGTTCAGAGTATCCAGAATGTCACTGTCCAGACCAGCATCCCGAATTGCCGACAGATATCGACTTTCGTCATACTCTCTTCCAAACACGACAGCGTCACGGATAGTTCCCTTGGGCAACCAGGCCTCTTGCGAGCAGTACGCAACATTGCCGTGTGCAATGACGACTGGCTTATCAAGAACATCCATTATGTCTGACGCCATTTCTTTCGAGTCAGGCGACAAGCTTTCTTGTAGAATCGTCCGGGGAACTGGACTCAATTCACCCAGCAGACCCTTGATGAGAGCACTCTTTCCGCTTCCAACACTACCAACAACAGCAACAACTTCTCCGGGATTCACCTTGAGCTCCACATCCGCCAACGCTGGTACGGCTTGCGACACACCGCTACCCGAGGTTGACTTGACGGACCAGAGAAAGTTTCCATTCTTCATCTCAATCGACCCGGCATTGTTCGCCTCAACGTGCTGGACGTACGGAACAATCTCTTCGGCCTCTAAAAACGAGGAAATACGCCGCATTGCGTTCTTGCCGTTGGCCAAGGAATCAATAAACATGGGGAAGAAAAAGAGAGGGAATCGTAGCTGATTGAACAGGGAAATGGCAGTAAAAATGGTGCTAGCCACAATGGGTCGTCCCGTCTTGGCGTAGGCGGTGAATGTTACTACAAGCACCAGAGCCGGGACGGCATTCGAAATTGCAGTGTTGAGAGCTCGCACGACGCCTCGTGAGATGTGTCGCCGTAGTTCTTCGCTGCGATGTACTCGGATATCGTCTGCAAAGCGTCGCTCCCAGCCTTGCAACTTGAGCAACTTCATATTGCTAATCGATTCGGCAGTTCGTTTGGTACGCTTATCCTTGGCTTCATTCTCATACTTGCTGAGTTGATTCAAGATACGGAGCGTGACACTGTTAATGGGAATCGTCAGCAACAAGACGCCAATGCCCCACAACACGGAAGGTCCTAGGTACTTGAAGAGAAGCGACGTGTAAATGGCAATCTGCAACGGCCCATCCCACAGTGTATGAAACTGCATGGCAGCAAATTCAATGATACTCGCGTCACTCTGCATGAGATTCAAGACACCTCCAGCTCCAATGGACCTATCAGTAGCTTTGTCGTCGTTGTTGTTGTTGTTGCTGCTGCTGCCATCAGTGGTGTTCTTATTGTCCTTCATGTCAGCAGTAGGGGAAGCATGGATACTCCCAGCTCCACCGGCCGGCAACCGGAGACTCTTGTCGAAAATGAGACCCTGCAGGGCTCCTCGAACGACAGTAGAGCACTTGACGACATTGTGAAAGAACTGATTCTCGAGAATCATCTTGACGGACAGCACGGCCACCAGAGTAACAGCCGTTGTCAATGCCTTGGAGGCGGGTTGCGCCTCTCCCGCTTCCACGGCACGCAACAAGCGCGACACTAAGACGGCTGGAAAAGCTTGAATACCCGTGTTGACGAACCGTAAGAGGCCCGTCAAGACGAGGGCGCGCCGTTGGTGCAAAACCAAGGCCTTGGTCAAGAGCCAAGATTCCGAGGGCGCTGTCGCTACTGATGCTGTTGATGTCGCGGATGAGTGCTCTTTCGACGACTGCACGGCCAAGTCTCGTTTCGATAGCTGCTGCAAGTGCTGGTAGATGCGCCCAAGACTCGTAACGGCTCGGTCCATTCCGTACGCGTCCGACAAGGTGAATGAATCGGTCTCGTCCAAGGGACGCTTCGCCGCCGCTTTCATCAAGGGAGACGCGTACGAAAACGACAACCGGGAAAGAATACTCGCTTGCTCTTCTCCCGTGACTCCGGTCCTGCTACTACTGGTACCATTGTCACCACCATTCGTATTATGGTTCTTGTTGGATCGTAGTAGATTCAAGAACTTGCCAATGGAAGACGGTTCTTGTTTGGAAGAATGATTCGACGTGTCGGCCATGTGTCGGGCGGCGTGTCGATTCGTCGCCGTCGCATGGTGTTGTGGCTGCTGCGGTGGTAGACTGGACGTGGCCTGGGCAGCAGCTGTCGTGGCCAGATACGTTCCAGCGGCTGCAAAGGGAGAGGCAAAGGGCAGTAACACGTGTGCCAATATCATGACAAAGAGAAATCCCATGGTGCCGCAGTGTGGGTGACGACTGCCGCTCGCGCTACTAGAAGTAGAAGCTATTGCTCTTCTTTTTCGCACTGTAACTGGAGCTCTCATTGTCGCAATCTGGGTGTGAATTTGTGTAGTATAAGTGGGGGTGCAGTCCCAATAGATGCTTCCTCAGAGTCAGAGAGGTAGACGCGCAGACTGTATCGTGCCTTGTACCGGTACTGTATGTTAGTGGAACTTGTAAATGT
>Ga0307978_1002610_pt1 | contig 12627 bp, 8 predicted proteins | sample OrgLakmetage1056_FD_203151 | JGI IMG/M metagenome (GOLD analysis project Ga0307978, IMG submission 203151) | Saline water microbial communities from Organic Lake, Antarctica - #1056 | ecosystem: Environmental > Aquatic > Non-marine Saline and Alkaline > Saline | place: Antarctica: Organic Lake...
TAAGAAATTTGCTGGCAGTCGACAGACTAAACTACCGCGGACCAACACGGCAGAGCTCACTTTTTCGGTCGGGTGGCGTGCTAGGAGAGATTATCGGCTGGGGTATTATAAAAATCCTCGTGTCTGTGTAGAGAATGACGGCCAAATTTGATTGATATTTTTGGTTTTCCTCGTTTGTACTTTCTTGGCCATAGTCAGAGCGTTGGATGAACAAATTCCGGTCAAATGCCTCGATACAATTTTTCAAAGTCGAGCGCCTGGAAGTTGAGATGAAAAATTGGCCGCCACATTATTTGTCGTGTGCACAACCTACGACAAATTTGATCTCACATTCGCCTCCATCGTCCTATTCGAAGTTCAAACCACTCTGTCATATTTCAGTCGAATTGTTTCCTTACCTCCCCTTCAGAAGAAAGATAGTATCGGTTGTAACCTTTAATTGTTGTGTTGATTGTATCGTTTGTATTACCCATCCATACCGAAAGAAATAATGATGCTTGCCCAGGGAGAAACCAATGGTAGGTGCCGATCCAGATCTGTCCATCGAGGTGCCCAATACTTGCGTGTGATACCGACATGTAATCTCACATGCACATGTTTTCTCCTCAGATGGTCTAATTACCGATCGTATCGAACAAGGCCGCGGCCCGGAAGATGCCGATGCCTCGCGTGATGGCTCCAACGATTCTTCGAGTGGAAAGCGAAAGCAATCCGACCGCCAGCCCGAGTCGCCTGGCCATGTCGACCCCGACCCGTTGCTCGTGTCGTATGCCAAGAAAGAAAGACTCTACTATGGACAAGAGTTGGCGACAGACTCGCCGGCTTCTTACCCCAAGCACGTTATTGTGCCGGGTGAACAGGAGAAGGCCGATGAGAAGCTTGACACTTACTCGCCTCCGGAGAAGTCTCACGGAGATCCTGTGTTGACTCCGGATAGTATGGGTCGAGGTATGTCAGGACACCCTGACGTAGCGCTCTACCCGAGTCACGCGCCTTACCATGTCAATGTGGAGATGGATAACGGACACCAGCCAAGGGGTGGCAGTGGAGGTGACAACTTTCTTCGTCCTCGCCGTTGGGCGTGCGATTATTGCAACGTTGCTACCTTTTTGAGTTACGAAGAAGCTTGTTCTCACGAAGAAGCCTGTGCTCGTAGTTACCACGAAGCTCGCTATTATGACAACCGTCACGCAGCCCAACCGCCTCCGCGTCCGACTACCTCGTATGGTGATGTCCGTGGGCTTCCTCCTCCTCCTCCTCAGCAGGGAGGCCTTGGTGCTCTCTATCACGCTAGCCAGGAAGTGGTCACTCCCCCCACTCCTCACCGCCAGCCCAACCATTGGGGGTCTCGCGGACCACCCCTTCCGGTCCTTCCTCACGATCAGGGATACTACCGTCAGGGGTTTTACGATGTCCGTGACGACCCCGCCAGGTACCAGCGTCACGACCAGTACCAACAGCAGCACCACCACCACCACCATGGCCAGTACGCACCGCAACAGCACATGTACCAGCAACCACCCCCGCACCATCACCATCAGCAGCCCTACCACCACCAGCAGCAGCAGCAGCAGCAGCAGCACCACCACCACCAGCAACAGTCGCATCAAAAGCGCATGCTCTTGGCCATGCCGTCCGATACCGACTCGCTTTCGGATCGCCAGTGCTACGTGCGGTCGGAGATGGTAGAGATCTTTGCCGCCGCCGACAAGGATGTTGCCGCTCGTCACTCCAAGGGTGCTCAGAAGCTCGTCCTAGGACAGGTCGGCATCCGCTGTGTCTACTGCAGCCACCTTCGAGCGCGTGATCGTGCCGAACGTGCCGTCTGCTACCCGTCTTCGATCAGCCGTATCTACCAGACGGTCGCGGATATGCAGCGTTTCCACTTTGAACAGTGTCGCGAGATCCCCGAGCATGTGCGTCAGATCTACAAGAAGCTCAAGACGACGCGTCCTCGTGGAGTCGGATCTCCGCAGACCTACTGGATTCAGAGTGCCAAGGGTCTGGGCCTACAGGATACCGAGGGTGGTATTCGCTTTGACTCCGACACGGTGGCCAAGCATCGTCGCCAGCAGGAATCAGACATGTCCATAAGCACCATGTAGGCCAGCAAGTGAGTGAACTATGGGGTCAAGGTGTCTACACTGTGGACAACGGACAGAAATGGAAACGGGAGTTGTGAAAGAAACAAGGGAAAAATCTATAATAAAAAAATACATAAAAAGTAAAACGAATTGTGAACTGCATCTTGCTTTTGGTATAATAACAAACGTCTAGTGTTAAACCTTATCAGCTGTAGGTTCGAACTACAATTCGAGTAGACTAGACTACTCGTATTGGTTCCAACAGACGTATACAGCGTCATTCCAAACTACTAGGGAGTTTTGCTTCCTGATCCATTCACTTCTGCTAATAATAGATTTTTTCTTTTTTTCTACTCGGACTTGATAGCTTCGAGCACATCTACACATACTTGCTCCATATCCAACGTCTTGAGCGGCGGAAAAGGACGCTTGAGACCAAGCAACTCCACCACCTTTTTGGAGCCCACCGTTACAACAAAATTACCCCGACCCGGCTTTTCAGCGTTCACCGACACGGTCGCAGCACTGCCCACAGCCTGGACAATCTTGTTGGCCCGTGTCTTGAAGGCGCCTCACTGCTTGCAAGCTTCAATGGTAACCGCTGCTTTCTCCGATGCAGCGGGAGCAGGAGGAGCTAGGGCTTCTGTCTCCTTCTTTACTTCTGGAGCCGCCTCCTCCATGACTTCTGGAGCCGCCTTTTCAACTTCTGGAGCAGCCTCTTTAGCCGGGGCTGCCTTTTTTTTGGTGGCCGCCACAGCTGCTGTCTTTTTGACTAAAGGAGGAGCCGCCTTCTTCTTGGTGGCCGCCTTGACGGATGCAGCAGGAATGGCAACCGGATCCTTGGCCGGTGCTGTCGTGCGACTAGAAGAGCGGGTGGTTCGAACCATGGTGATGATGGGAAGATGGAAAGTAAGGGTAGAAGGGAGTAGTATTTGGAACGATGGTTGCGAAGTCTCTTGCTGTGAATGACAGGAGCATGCGAGGTTCCTAACGACAACGAGAAGATTGGCGATTTTGGATCTTTTCTTGTTGGGAAGGCGGTCGTCCGGGTTTGTCTTGTCCGTTTGCTCTCGAAAGAAACGGACGTCGTCCGGCGCGCCATTCTCAACGGTCGCTTTTGCTTTATTATTTTACCAGTCTACCGGTACGTCGTAGCTAGACTACCGGTACTACAGTAGTAGTCTATGACTTTGCTACCAAGCTGCAACACTCCATACAGCAGGACTCATTACGTGGACACAAGCTAAAAGTTTACGGGTGTCAAATGTTCTACGGGCGTACTGCTGATACGGACAGTTGAAGGAGCCGTCGACGGAGGCATGAGAGGTGCAATGTCTTTGCCATCTTTGTTACCGTGAGAGCACAACACAATGGACCGCAACTCGCAGTTGCCCGCAAGACGCTGAAGATCGTCACGGTCGGTATTGTGCAACGTATCTCCAAACTGTCCAAACAAATGCCGAAGAAAGGAAGAATGTGTCACAACAGCAATGCACTTCTCTGGTCGTTTGTTCAGCCACTCGATAAATTTGACAGCCCTGTTGCAACAATGCTCATCCGACTCGCGTTCGTCTCCATAAAAGACGTCCTCGTCGTGCACTAGCTCGGAGAAATCAAAGTTTGGAAATTCTTTGGATATCTCGCGGATGGAGCGGCGTCCGTCACAGACGTAATGTCTGAGAGTTAAAGGTCATAAAAGAGAGAAATACTCGAGAGTTAGATGTCGTATTAATGTACGAATGCACTTTACCAAGTACACGCATTGCAATGCACAGACACAGATACATATCATGCAATGAGAAGCACTTACCCCCAGCGTTCGCGGCATTCTTCTCTCACTAGAAACCTAGGCGGTGCCACTTGAATGCCAGCCTTGTGCTCGGGTGATCCATTCGGAGCGTCGACGCGTGGTGCCAGAAAGGCGGGTATTCCAGGCTCTCGTGGCATACCGAAGACATGAAGCGCAGTCTCGCAGGTTCTAGTCAACGGAGAGACAACAACCAAGTCAAAGGCAGTGAAGGATCTGGATCCTGAAGGCCTTCGTGAAAGATGCTCCTTGAGGTTCCGTGATTGCTGGATGCCTTTTTCTGTGAGCCGAGAATCGTACAGGGCATGCTCATTTGCAAGCTGACCATCCTCACGGAGCAGGCAAGTGTTCGCTCCGGTTTCAAGTGTCGCCGCGTTGTGATATCCCTCGGCGTGTCGAATGAAGTGAACTTTCTTTGTTCGCTCGGCTAGAAAGATGGAGAAACCAGACTCGGGTGGACCCAACGCATACTGAAAGCCGTCGTCCACCATGGCCGTGAGGCCATTCGAGCTGCCACTTTTTTTCATTTCAAGAAAGCTGGTCGACATGGTGTGATGCGTCTGTCTGCTCTGCTCTCTGCAATGGTACGCTCTATGCTCTTCAACAAAAGTGAGGGCAGGGTGTCAAGCACTTCGCGTCTGGTTATTGTCCTGTTGCGTGCGTCACAGATAGAGAACTATTCGAAAAGAAAGTGAGGGACATCCGGGTGAGACTAGTCTACTCGTCCGGCGCAGTTCAACGATTAGGGTTTTTGGGAAACAATGTCAATGTTTTGTCGTTGCGGACAAAGTACATATTGGTGGTGTGGGTATATTCTAGATATTATACAGTTTTCTGTATACTATTTCAATGTGGCGACGATTAATTATTAATGGGACGATGTCCACGTCCACGGTCACGATGGCCGATACTGTATACTGTATGTCCACGTCCACGGTTCACGTTCGCGATGGTATCGATCGTGTTATTTTAATAGAGCTAACCGCACACACAACGCTTCCGAGTAACGACCCACTTCTGTTGTTCAGTGTGATTGTTTGCTTGCTTGTTTGATTTCTTACGAGCTTGCTTGGAACGGAAGAGAGATTGAGAGAGAGATCGCCGTCATGTTCGACTTTTGGCAAACGCCCGAAGAGTCGATTGATGCCACCAGCAAGTCTTGCTTTGCGCTCTGCAAGGCAGAAATGAATCCCTGCCAACCCTTCTTTCCTGTGGCCGATTCCACTGGCCGCAAGATGGACGTGCGCGCCTCGTTTGCTCCAGCGACAAAAGTAGCGTTGCTCTGGAAGATTTGCGCCACTTCGGCGGCCCTCTTTACCGTCGTGTACACTTGGGTTGAAGCAAGCACGCCCAGTTTCTATTTAGCGTATCTCACGTACTGGTCTTTAGTGGTGGCAGCGTTTTATCTCTTTAGCAGTCTCGTCAAGACGTGCCGCTCGGAACACCTTCAGCAACCGCCCGACGAGGCGCCCTGGCAAATTGCCTTTACGTGGCTGCTGTTTAGCATTGCGGCGCACGCCGAATTTTTCGTGACTATCCTTTACTGGGTACTGGTGTATAACCCGGACAACAGCCTAACGTACTCGAATGTCATGCCGCACGGGGGGATGCTGGTCCTCGTGTGGGTGGATGGTTTCGTTATCAATCGCATTCCTTGTCGATGGCAGCACTGGTGGGGCGCCGTGGTGCCCTTTGAAGCCGCTTGGATTTTCTGGTCCGTCTTGCACAGTACACTCTTTGATATTGGCAATCCCGATGCAAACGATGGAGACGACAACGATGACGCGATCTATGAAGCTTTTGATTGGAAGGGAGATCCCGGCTATTGTGTAATCTTGAGTCTGTTGGTTCTTTTTGTCGCGGGGCCTGCATTGTATTTAGTCATGTGGTTGTGGAGTTGGTACAAGTGGCCGTTCTGTTGTCGAACGAATCGGAGACGATACCTGGACGCGAGTGCATACCCGAAAAGAGACGAGAATCGGCCCTCGGCTGATGTTGAATCTGTTTCCATTTGGGACAAGTTTTGGTAGAGCTCGTCAAGCGTGCCTTTCTCTCTCATAGAGTTTGCTGTAGATCCTATTGTGTAGCAGTCTGTCAAAAGTATAGTGAGCTTGGTTTGTTTTATCCCTTATTCTGTCGTCCCTCATGAGGACTTGGATTTTGTCGACTGCTGTTTTTGCTGCTGTGGAATTCTCCAAATGCCAATGGTGTAACAGGCACGGACACACATCATGTCGCGCAACATGCCAACCGCCACTAGAGCCAAACCGATAGGACCACCGGTATCCAACTTGCTACCGTCCACTTCTGTCCACACGACGGGAACTTCCACCATTTTCGTTCCAGTGGCGGCCGCCAAATAGACAATTTCCGTGTCAAAGGCCCAACGTTGCAGGCGCAAATTCTCAAACAATTGTGCGGCTGTTTCTTGGCGAAACAGTTTGAAGCCACACTGCGTATCTCGTATATCGCCACCACCAATCAATTGCACGACAAAATAGTGAAAGGCTGTTTGCAAAAGCCGACGAATGGCGCTGCGCTGGACTTGGCTATTTGCGGCCCCGCCGCCAGTCGAACTGCCCGCCGCGTCGTAAGTTTCATCTCTCAAGTGCGCGCGACTCCCCAACAAAAAGGCCGCTCCTGTTTCCTCCAGAGTCTCGCAGAGAGCCTCCAGGCCGGATCCAAACTGCGTGGCGCCGTCCGCGTCCACCATGAGACTGAATTGGCCTTGACAAGCCAACATGCCGGTCTGTACCGCGGCACCCTTGCCAGCGTTGGGATTCAGCGACACCAGCTTGAATACGTGTCTTTGTTGTTGTTGTTGTTGCTGCTGCTGCTTGCCCTTGGTGGTTGTGGTTGGCAGCTGCTGGACCCAATCGCGATAGACTTGGCAGGTTTGGTCGGTGGAGCCGTCGTTGACGAGAATCCATTCGACGATTGTTGCTGTGGATGCAGTAGTATTGCAGTCGTTGTCATGGGCTGCTTTCTGGAGTAACTGCAACGCTCGACACGGTTGTTTCGAAGATAGATATTCGTACGCTTCTTGCAGCATGATGGTGAGTCGCAACTCCTCATTGTAGGCGGGCACGACAATGGAAAGGAGCGGCTGCTGCTGCTGTATATTGTCATCTTCTTTTGCTGCATCCATATTCAATAGCTCGGCGGCTCCGTGACGCGCCTCGGCGGATCGAGCTGCCACGAGCGCGGGGTAAAAGAGATAGGCCAAACCGAATGATGCAAGAGCAGCGGTGGCGAGAAGGATCCAAGTGTGCCCAAATAGCAGGAAGGATGGCAATAGCGACAAGGTCATTCTACTGTCGCGCTGTGCTACCGGTGAGTAGAATAGTGTGCTTTTCTGACTTGGTATACACAACAGTAAACGGCCAACGAACTCTCTCGCTCGCTCGTATTACAGTAGCAGCAACGACTCGTTCTCTTTGGAGACTCTTTTTCAGGTCACAGAAGACGCGATGGACTCGGGTATACAGTATGACCGACCATCGTCTCCTGCTCCTGCTAGGCTTGGAGACAGTCGCCGTCGGTTGAGAGGAGAAACGGAAATTTGACTCGAGCCCAGTCAAGACAGAAACCTCCGTCCGCTAGTCGACCGTACAAACTCCCAAAGCCAAGAGTTTTTCAAAGAAGAAAAATGGATGGATCTCACAAAAACATCGTGCCGACCAAGACGACGACCTAATAATACAACGATAAAGAAGAGGTGAATTACAGCACTGCTAGTCTACCCCCCACCCCAACATGTCGCTATCATCCTTGGAGGCGCAGTTGGCAGCCATCCAAAAGGGTGCTGGCTCTGGTGGTAGTGCAGCTGCAGCAGCTGGAAGCTTTGTGCCCGCCAGCAAACGCCACGAGGATGCGGCCGGTCGCGGCTTGGCCCATTCCGTACAGACGGGACACGGTTCGGCCGCGGTCGTGGCTTCCGTTCTGTATCCAACAGCCGCTGCTGCGGCCGATGTGCCCTTGCACACCGTCAAGGAAGAGTGCGAAACGGCCTGGTACGAATTGACGTCGGAACTTGCCGCCCCTGCGTCTCTAATGAATGTTTGGACCGCGCTCGAAAACAACAACGACAAGAAGCAACAAGCCAAACTGCTCCGTGGTGTGACAGTCTACCTTTCCTCCTGTCTCGGAGAAGGAAGTACGGATATTCAACAACGCTGTTTGTCCGTCACGGAATACTTGATTCGCAAGTACCACATTCATGCCGGCAGCACGTTGGCGGCGGACTTTTTGTGGATGTGGTTGCCGCATGCTTCCAACAAGGCAGCTGTCTGGCACCGCGCCGTGCAGTTGTTGGATACCGCAACCATGGCAGGACAGGCATACATTTGGTTGCGTCCGTATGCCGCTGCTTCGGGGCAACAAGTGCCACCGGTGCCCTTGACGGCCCGCCACGTTCTGCAAGACAGCGGCATTCTGCGTACCGTTTGTCGCTGGACGGCCGAAGTGGCTGCCTTGCAGATTTTTGAAACTGAAAATGACTACAGTGACGGGGAATTGGCGGCACCGCGACGTGGTATTGCCCGTCTCTTGTCGTATTCGGCCGCGATTATGGTGCAGGGCTTGTCGTGGTTGGCGTCAACGACGGACCAGTCCAAGCAACAGCAGCACTGGCCAGCCGTGGTGCGCATTCTCTTGCCCACTCTTGTGACGGCTGTTCAGAGTCGCAATACCGATTTTGTATCGTGGGGATACGTAGTGGCGTCCGTCTTGGCCGAAACGTGTCCCTTGGCGCCAACGACTGTCACAACCTTGGTGGTCCCCATGCTGCACGCCTGTCAAACGGCGACCGACCTGGCCACGGCGGCGGACGGTATCGCGGCGGCCCTGTCGATCCTCATGCCACCCCACATGACCACGGTGCCAGCGCCAACCAAAAAGGATAGTAGTTCTGCTAGCAACATGGAAACCTTTTTAAAGCTCTCCAACGGGAAATGGTTGGGTTGTCCCTTGACAGATGGCGTCTGGCGAGCATTGTGTGCATGGGACAGTGATAGTTTGGCGGCGGCTCTGGGACACTTGCACGCGAACCGACATGTTTACGTGGCGCCTGTGGTAGTGGCGTTGTTTGCGGCAGCTTTGCAGAAAGACCACGCACAGCTCTGTCTGGATTTGCTCGGAGAAGGTGCGCTACAAACTCTCTATGAAGATCCGCGCGTTGATCTGGTGGCTTCGCTGGCCGCCGAGATTGTGCGAATGTCACTCCAAGTGGACGACAGTGTCGACACTGATGACGATGAATCCTTTGAGACGGGACGAGCTATTCTGAAAGCCTTACACTTGACTGGCACAATGGCGTGTGAACGTGGCATGGCCGACGCCATTCAACAGAATCCTGTAACGAAGGCACAGAAGCAACGATTGACTCGTTTGATGGAAGGAATTGTCGCTCCGGCGACAGTGGAATCCTCCGAGCAAGATATCGCCGTGGGACAATTGCTCCCCCCTCGTGTGGCCTTGGAACACGCGGATGCCTCGGTCCGGTTGCAGGCCGTGCAACGTTTGGTTTCGTTGTCATCGCAAGATATGATGGATGTCGGTACTAGCGATTCTGAATCGCTTGTGGAGAGTATGTTGCGTCGTTGGAGCATGGACGATGATGCTAAAGTTGCTCTTGCTGCTTGCTCTGCAGTATGTGGCATGTGGTCTACAGTCGTTGTGAATGAAGATAACTACTGTGAGCTCGCCGAGTTGACCTTGTCTGGATCGTATCGTTGGATTCAAGCCGAAAGCCGTGACTTATCAAAGAAGAGTGTGATGCTCGCTGCACTCGTAGCGAAGACGATCTCTCAAATTAGTGAAAGAGGTGCCTCGACTCTTTGGCAGTTACTTGTTGAAGTCGTAGCTGCCCAGTTGGGCCAAGACGACGAAGGGGGTGCGGAAGGTGCGGCAGCTGCCTTGTTGGTTGCTTTGGATACCAAGAGGACTCCAAAAAAGAAAAAGACATCTGCTGTTCCCATGGCGCGTAAAGCTTTGTCTGGTAGCGAACCTTTCATCAAAGGGATTCAACAGTTCTATTCGCATACTAGAGGGATCGATAGCAGGGCAGAGATGGCAATCCGTGGTCGATGCCTTTGGGTTCTGATGGAGTCTATTGCTGAGCATTTCGATAAAGACTGCAAGGCTTCCGAGTATGATACGATTGCACTCTGCTTGCTAGTTCTCAATTCGGCTGACTCTTCTCTCCTGGATGCAAGCAAGTGCGAGCTGTTGAAGAAATGCCTTGACCAAAGCATCGCTCAAGTTCTTGTGAGCGGTACTGGGATCTCAAGTGTACTCGCATCGCTCGCATCTGTTGGGCCAGATACCTCGTTTACAAAAGTTGCGCGACCTGTGATTCATCAGTTATCAGAGAAGGTCCCTACCAAGGCCGGGCCGCCTGCTTTGGCGCTTACCGTTCTAATGGAGGTTGCTCTCCGCGTGGATACATCAAGTGTTGCAGTTGAACGATTGGTTGCGTTGGCTTCTAATATCGTTTCCTCTTTAGAAGGTACATCCGCTGGGCTCGCTATCGTTCCGGCTCTTGCTCTACTCGAATCTGTTGAAGAACGAGTGAGAATTGCGTCCGTCGAGCTACTGAAAAGGATCGAATCTTCCTTGGACAGCAGGGGCGACACTGATTGCAAGCCCCTGATCGAAGTATGTCGAGGCATTTCGAATCATACATCCTCTGCATCATTAGGCGGCAGCTCATTCCTTTCAGCGTTCATGTCTTCGTGCATTAGCGAAAGTCAGAGCGCTACAAAAATGCGGGAGTCTCTACTGAAACTGTGTGTTTTTTCGGCCACATCTTGCAGTGCTGATGTAAAGACACCCGTGTCAAAAGCGCTGGAGAGTCGATGGCTCGAACTCAACCAGGCAAGTGGTGGATGCCAAGCTGCATCGATCCTCTTGCATGCTCTTGACTTTGCCGGAGAAGATTCATTCCCATTGGCCTTGCGTTGGAAGCTAGCAGGACAACCTCTTGTCGAACAAATCCTGAATGCCAACCCCACCGAAACTGAAATCTCCGCTTCCTTCCTATCGTTATCCGAAGCCGTCGTCAGGATGCTTAAGGGCGTCACAATTAGTGATCCCCGCATCATCATATCATCGGGGCCACGCTCGGGAGGAGGAAGAGCTAGATCATATTCCGTCGGAAAATTCGACGGGGTCAAGGTCATTAACCCATATCCGAAGGAGATGCACAGTATGCTTGTTGATGTGCTGACCTTGAAAGAAGACACATCGGGTACTCGATTATTGGCCGCCCTTGTTGCTCGCGATGTCTTAGCTAGCAAATCATGGGGAGAAGGGATATACCAGAATCTCTCTCGTCCTGTACGGAAACGAGTCGCAGCAGCAATTATCGATTACATCAGTGGAGATCTTGCCGATCCCCCAGAAGGAGTTTTCTCTGGCTTGCCATTCGATTCCATTGATATTACTGAGTTGCTAACGCTTGACAAGAGCAATGCACAAGACCTGGCATCTGTTTCCATCCTGACAGACTTTATCCGGTCGAATATCGAGCGCTTGCTGACCTCTGGTGGAGTTAACGGGCTTGTAACAGAGCTATTTGACTTATTGGCGAATTTATCCGCTGAGAAGTCTGACGACGTAGATGGTGTCGATTTTACGTGTCAATCGATCTTACTTGCCCTCAGTCAGCTTCTGGGAAGAGCAGAAGCTGCTAGCGTCGAGATCAAAGTCGAAAAGAAGAAATTGACAGCATGGGTGAGTCTTCTGCTTGCCCTCTTGGGTAATCTTGACCAAGAACCCTTCAAGTCAACACGCCCTCTACCAACGTACCGAGCCAGAGCTGCCGTGCTATCTCTTTTGGCAAGACTATGCAAGAATTACCCTGACCGAGTAGTAGCTTCACTCCTTCCTGCCATGTCGACGTGTATATCGATTGTCAGCACGCAAGGTCAGGCTGCCATGAATGTGAAGGATGCGTTCTCCATATTGGTTCCAGTCTACTGTTCACATGCGCCATCAGCAGGGCTTTCAATGGCTACTCTGTTGAGTTCATTCGTTGGTTCCGTAAGACTTCTTACTGACGAGCACACCAAACGGTCAACGTTTCAAGCCATGATCGAAGTACTTAGCGTGGATCAGGAAGCTGCGGCTGGAGCGGTTGTTGCTGCTTTCATAGCCGGTGAGGTGTTTACAATGGGAAAGGAAACCGATGTGAGCGAGAGTGTTAGTTCTGCGGTTCAGATCCTGTCCTACTGCCCAGCCTCAACGCAGGCTGCAGCACTTTTGTTGCTCCTTCGCTACGCAAAGGCTTTTCTCCTGCATCTACAAGGTGAAGTCAATGCATCTGAAACAGAAGGACACTTTCTCCCGTCTCCTTTCGATATTCTCAAGATCGCTTTGAAGGGGCCGTCTTTCTTTTCGTCAAAACTCGATTCATCCTTGAACGCCAAATCTAGATTGGCAGTCACAACTTTGACGCAGTCGCTATTTCGAACTTTCAATGAGGCTTTGATACTTGACAGTATCCGTCGCTTCGTAAGAAAGAGTGAAGGCAGTGCATCAAGCGTATGTCTTCGTCTGTGGCAGAACTTACTGGTTGTGCAGTCAACTGCTCAAGGCATGACTGGCGGAGAGTCAGCCTCCGACGAAACCATCTTTTGGAAATCAGTCACTGATGCCCTGAACGAAAGTCGCGAATATCTGCAAGAGCTTTTACCTGCGCATATTTTCCTCGCTTCGGTTACATCATTGATCAAG
>Ga0307978_1002612_pt1 | contig 12622 bp, 11 predicted proteins | sample OrgLakmetage1056_FD_203151 | JGI IMG/M metagenome (GOLD analysis project Ga0307978, IMG submission 203151) | Saline water microbial communities from Organic Lake, Antarctica - #1056 | ecosystem: Environmental > Aquatic > Non-marine Saline and Alkaline > Saline | place: Antarctica: Organic Lake...
TCAAGGTATTTATAGTCGCATACTTCGCTTTGGCCAAGGTCAAAAACTCTTCCTCTGTTATCATCTTTTTGTCCAAATATAAGCATTTTATCTGTGCGACAATCTGGTTTGCGCCCATATCGATTGAAGTCGATGGGAGAATGGATAAGCAATTACGTAGGTTCCAATATAGTTGAGGGATATGCAAAATGGTATGATGTTGATCTTGCTTGTGCCTTGAGTGAACTTAGATTAAACGGCCAAGAAATAAGTGAAGACTATGAAGGAAAAATTCAGAAATTAATCACTGAAAAAAAAGCAACTCAAGCATTAAAGAAAAGATATAGAGCGTATAAAAAAGAAGAGACAGAGGAGCATTTTTCGGATGATACATTTGCATTTATTGCAGGATATACATCTGGAGGAGCTGCGTATGGAATCACTCACGAAGAAATGGATAGCTTGAGATATTTTGAAGAGGAATAAACGTTAATAAAAAAAGAAAAAATGCCTGCAGGACAATCAAATACAACATGGTTTCTAAAGTTAAAGAATCTGTTGAAAGAGCAATGGAAATTTGATTCAACGATAGAAAAGCATTTCGAGTTAGTGAGAACGCTTAATGAAAATCTGGAAGAGATAAGAAAAAGGTTGAATGTTAAGCCTCCAACATTCTGGTGTAAGCATTGTAATGAGAGACATGAGAGTAAAATGTCAGTAGTGACAATTACATCAATGTATTTTGCATTGGAACGATTTGAATTATGTACCCATGATGAGCATTTAGAGTTAAAAAGAAATTGGAGAAAATATTCAAAAAAGAATTCAATAAATATTTATGGAAAACCAATTGAAGAAAAAAAAGAAGAAAGGCGAGAGCATAACAATGCATAGCTGACAATGCTCCTATCGTCGCACTGCAGCTATGCTAACCGTTAGTCACCATAAAATTTAAAAAATGAGAATAACAATCATTATAATTATTCTGACAATTCAAGTAAGTTGTAAAAACCGTAATGAGACGAATATTAAGTATGAAAATTCTGCCATCACTGAATTAACGAAATGCAACTACAATAATGAAGCAATTACTAAATATCACATTCTAACTAATAAAGCTGAAATTGCAATTTGTGATGGTGATTTCGATAGAGCATCCAAAAATTACTCATTGGCATTTAGAGAAATCAAAAAACCTTTTGGTCCTGATGTTTATAATGCCGCACTTTCAAATCAACTCTCTAATAATTTAGATGAAAGAAATTTAAATCTTCAACTACTTATAAATAATTCTGATGATTTAAGTACGCTAAAGTCAATTTTTGTCAACACATATATAGATGAAAACCTTTGGAATTCTTTTATAGAGAAAAGAACGACTGAATATGACTCAAGATTAAGAAATGAATTCAAATCAATTTGGGAAAGAGATCAATTGTTCAGACCAATGTACGATACTCATGATGACACTATTCAAGCTAATCGAATAATAAATATGAACAGGATACTTTCAATAACTGATTCTCTTGGCTTCCCTTCTCAGATAGAGCTCGGTTTTAGAAAATCCTTAAGAGGGCAAAATCATGATGTGGTTTTAGTTCATACGTCTCAAAGAAGAAGCAGCAATAAAAACATAATTGATCTTGAACCAATTCTTTGCAAGGCAGTAAATGAGGGACGATTTGATCCTGAACAGGCAATCTCTTACCTGCATTTTCAAAATGATAAAGATAAAGGAAATTTTGAGGTTTACTCAACTTGGCAATATAGACATCACTTGTTGCCAGATTCTCTAAATAACAAAATATGGCTTCCAAATTTGAATAAGGAAAAATATGAGAGTGCCAATAGAATAAGAAAAAAATGGAACGCTGATCAATTAGATGACATTGCAACAAAATCTGATTTTAATTCAAAAAGCAACATACCGTTCATATTTACATCAGTTATGACATTCATTGAAAATATGCCAACAGATCTTACTCTGGAAGAGGCTTTGGAACAATATAAAATGACTACTTCAGATAAAAGACCATTTGAAGAAAAGTAAAAAACACGGTGACTAATCGAGTGGCAAGGAATAACGACTAACATTTAGACCTACCAGAGCGGCAAAGGTGTTGATCGTTATTCCAGAGCCCTCACACCACCAAGCGTACGGATCACGTACTTGGCGGTTCACGGAACAGCTTAACTTTTGTTGGGTTTAGGTTTGGGTTTGGAGGTATCGCCATATTTGACTCGCAGATAGTATTCCAGAAACGGAATATACCCCCGCTTTCTTAGGCGTTCCTCCGTAACCGTTGTGCCCATAATAGGGCTGCAAGCAATTGCCCAGCCCCCTTTTTGTAAGAGGGGACGAACCCGTGCCCCAGCAGGGTAAACCTGGAAGGGCGGCAGATGCTCGTCTTTTCGGAATTGACTTCCAGTAGAAGTTTGTTTTCCAAAAAGTGGGTAATACTTGCCAGCACACGTTCGGCTGCCTCGCGGCTGTTTAGGAAAATGCTGCAATCATCCGCATAGCGGCACAAATTTGTGCCCGCGTTTTTCCAGCTCCTTATCCAGTTTGTTGAGCAGGATGTTGGATAACAATGGGCTGAGCGGCCCGCCCTGGGGCGTGCCTGCTCGGCGGGGTACGGTTTTGCCTCTTTCCGACATGCCGCTTTGCAAGTACTGCCGAATGAGTTTGAGCAGGGTTTTATCCCCTACCTTTCGGCTAAGCAGGCTCATCAGTTTATCATGGTTGACTTTATCAAAGAATGACTTCAAGTCCAAGTCGATAATCCAATGTCTGCCTGAGTTGATGTACTCCCTGGCTTGCCGGAGGGCATCGTGTGCACTCCGCCTGGGGCGAAACCCGTAACTGAATGCGCTGAAACTCGGCTCCCACAACCGGCTTAGTACTCCGTGTATGGATTGCTGTACCAGCCTGTCCATCACTACCGGGATTCCTAGCTGCCGGGTGCCGCCGCCGGGCTTGGGGATTTTCACCCCGCGCACAGGCTGGGGGCGGTAATCGCCCCGCAGCAGTTCCGCTTTGATACGCTCCCAGTGGTGGGTAAGGTGTTTGGGCAATGCCGCTGTTGGCATACCATCTACACCTGCCGCGCCCTGGTTGCGCATCACCGCATGGTAGGCATTGACAAAGTTTTGCCCATGCACTGCCCACCGCATCAGATTGAATTTCTTTCCCATAAAAAAAAGTTTTCGCCTGCCTTTTCCGGGCAGGTCCGCCAGCAGAGCATCCGCCATACGGCTTCCAGGCTCCACTGAGAATCCTGCCGCTAAAAGACTGTTCCATGTCCCCCCCCCTTCACATACGGGTATCTCAGCCCGTAGCTAATATGGGTTCTGCTGACTTCTCCTCCTTTTCAGGTGGAGATATCCCTCGGTACACGAAGAAAGGGGAAAAGGGGCCCCCTTTCTGAAGTCCCCTCTTTCCGTTGACCCTGCCCGCATCTACATCAATGGATTAGTGTAAGTTCTGCCTTCAGTGTATTGTGCCACCTTGACGACCCATCCATGCCTCTTATGCAGTTTACTCGGCCTGGGCCAGCGTGAGATCGCTGCGCTAAGTTGTGTTCCGCCTGCCCTGTAGCGACAGCGTACAGGGTACATGCCAACTTTCGCAGTCCCGCTTACTTTCTCCGGCGGCCGTAGCCTCTGGCGAAGGACTCAGACTCCCAATCGCTCGGAACGCCCCCCGCAATAAGTGCGGGACAGGCTTTGCGGCTTGCTACACGCATACTTACTTTAGCGTCAGGAGAACTTTCATCTCCCCAGAGGACTTTCCCTTTGGAAAGCCGTCAATGACTCTTTTCTTGCTATCTTTAAGCTTGTTCGCTTAATGACAGCTCGAAGTGGTCATCTTCGATGCCCATTCGAGGCACACACACGGTGCATACGTCCCTGCCTCCCTGCGGTCGGCAGTAATTAAACAAACCACAAAATGATAAGAATACTATTAATTCTAATGCTCCTCTTTAGTTGTGGTACAGAGAACAACCGAACCGATAATTTAAAGAATGAAAGAACCCAAGAGGTAGAGCAAAAAATAAAATTGCAGATTAGCTCTCGAATAGATACTACCAAGAAAGAATTAAATGAAATCCTTAACTTATATGAAAAATATATAAATTCAAACCCAGATTCTATATATGATAACCCTTATTGGAATGAAAAGGAAAAAGCTCAATATAGAGACTTTGATTTTTCAAGAAGTAGCATATATAACGGAATAAATAGCAGACAATTATTTAGCATTTACACGCCGTTTGCGCTATCGGTAGAAGCTAAAAAAAATAAATACCAAATAAAAGTTTTGTATTCAAATTCAGCAACGAAACCGTCTTATGTTGGCTCAAAGGTATGGTGCATTCATAAGTTATATGCAATAAAAGAAGAAGGCAATTGGAAGCTTGAAAATTTAATAGTTGAAAAGACAAAGAAATGGAATATAAATCAAATAGATTTTATCGAATATGTCTATTCTGACGAACATGAATTTGATACAAAACGAGGAACCAAAGCGGTTTTGTTTTGTAAAAAGATAATAAACAGATTCAACCCTGCATTCAATAGTAAATTCAAGTTCTATTTGGCAAATGATACTGACGAAATGGGTGAACTGGAAAATTTTGATTACTACTTTACAGGAATTACTACTGGTAAAGCAAGAGAGGGTATGATTTTATCAAGCAAAGGTGATGAATTTTATCCGCATGAGCTCATTCACAAATTGCTTCCCGAGAATAAAAACAGAGGACAGGTAATTGAAGAAGGGTTAGCAACATTTTTGGGGACAAAAGAAGACTTGCGTGAATATTTAATAAATATGAATAAATTGGCAAATGATTTTAATGTTAAAAAATCATTTGCATTAGAGAATATATTAAACAATAAAACAGAATGGAATGGCTACCCTTCTGCTTACCCTGGAGGAGCATTGATATGTGAAGTCATTCATGAAAAAAAAGGAGATGAAGGAATTCGTAAGTTAATTAAAGGTAATACAAACAACTTTAATGAAATAATAAACCTCACAATGAATATTTTAAAGATAAAGAAACATGAGGTGATTCGTTTAATTGAAAGAAAAATAAAACAGTATAAATAAAAACCTACAGGCGGCCAGGATTATATTGGCTGTGCAGCAAGAAGTCATATCCCAGCGCGACGAGACACGCGCAGTGTCAGTCACGTAGCTCAGGCTATGTTCCTTGTTCAGAACAATATTTGCTCGCTCTCGCCGCATCAGCACATCTCCGACAGGCTGCTAGTACTTGTTTTTATACGCTTTTGAACGGCGTTTTTACTTATTGCTTATCGAAATTCCTTTAGTAGTGAAAGAAATTCCTTGCTGTCCGTTTGTCGAAATCATTATGCCTTCAAAGATCGGTTCAACTTTTTTATTCGTTGAACTCCATTTAATTACAAAATTTGCACCTGTTCCTCCTGAATTGTCAGTTCCTTCAATAACGTACTCTACCGACTGCATAGGTTTAAGAATGATTGTCTTTTTAAGGAATTCTTTAATATTTCTTCCTGAAGAACTGTAATATTCTATTGAATTAATATAAATACTATGCTTTAAACTAGTGTTTCTTAAGCTTAATGTGGCTGTTAAATTAAATCGGGTGTCTTTCGTTTCACTATAAATATCAGAGTAAATAGCTACGTAAGTTGTATCTTGCAATACTAAATTAGTAGGTAATGAATCCAATTCTAATGCAGAGAACTTATCTTCTCCTGTAACATTAAGATTATGATTGGCGTCAATACAGGATGTTAAAAGTATTGGAAGCAAGACTGCAAATAGAATGGTAGAATTCTTCATAATTGGTTTTTATAGTCTGACAACCCGAAATTTTGCTTCGCGTCTACTGCGTGGTGTGAATTCTGACTTGCTCTTTTTAGCTTCGCTCATCGTCGCTTCACTCCTCGGAGTTCCGGCTAACTGCGTTTCTTGCCTTGCTAGCCAAAAAAATGGCGGCTTCATATTTCCACAAATCCTGAGTTATCAGACTATAAACAGCTAAATCATCAGGTTTTATATTTTTCATTTCTTTCTCTTAATGTCAGACCTCACTACGAGATCAAAAATACAGAAGTTCTTTGAGCAAAATGTAATCAGCCGCCTAGAAAGTTGGCAGGAGCAACTTTCTGATGGCGTCCTACATGGTTTTGAAACAGAGTGGCCTGCTCAACTTAGCGCACTCCACGGCCAAGTCTGCAAAGTGGTTTTGCCGGCAGCGGCAGAGCTGGTATACGAAGAGCTGGCAGCTGGTGCCAAAGAGGGTAGCTACCGTATTAAATTTACGGGCAGCTTTTAAGAGCAGAAAGCGGGATGGTATCCGGCAAATCATTAACACTCAAATGGGGCATTCATGCGCTGCATGAGCAACAATTTGGTTTGGGCCCGTGGTGACCGTTTACACTTCGGCGTAGATACGACCTACGCCGAACAGGTTTTGTGAACATTTCCACCTTTTTTTTCCTTATATATATATGCATGCATGAGAGTGAGTTATTTGATTATTTAGTCAGAAGCAGTATCTTAAGTGCTGCTTTACACTGATGTATAACCGACAATAATTCGCTCTTAATAAAAAACGACCCTGAATTAACACAAGACTACCTAGTTGAGGTTAAAATTGGTACAAATCCGTATTTGTGTTAACAACACATTTGTAAATTATTTTGCTTAAATTTGGGATTCGATTTATTAACACCTTAATATACTTTATTATGAAAAAAGCTTTACTAGTAGTTTTTTCGTTATGCTTTATAGTTGCTACAACCGATGCTCAGAGAACACTACTTGACTTTGAGGGAGGAAATGACTTAACATTCTTCGATAATTTCAATCAAGGCTCTGGTGGATACTCTGCAATCCCTAACCCTGACCAAAACACGACCAATCCTTCTGATAGCGTAGGTCAGTTTATTGAAGCTCCTGATGGAGATCCATGGGCAGGTTTCTTTTTTCAACTTAATGATGGAGCGGCTCCAATCGATCTATCTGCAAGCTCAGAACTATGTGTGGATGTATGGGTATCCGAAGCAGCTACTCTAACTTACAAGGTAGAGGAATTTGATAATGATGCTGGAATGTTAGTTGCTGCTTACGAGCCACCAATACCTGTTGACATTACCGCTACTGCAGAATGGACGACGGTATGTCAGAGCTTCGTTGGGACTCCGGTAGAAAATAATACTAACATCAACCGTCTGGTGTATATTTTCAATATTACATCCACTCCTGCAGCTGATCTCACGCACTTCTTCGATAATGCTGTTCAGCCGGGTGTAAGTAGTACTAATGAGTTGTTTAGAGGAGAACTGCTTAGAGTTTATCCTAACCCTTCTACTCATAATATCTTTTTCGACACGGATGGTTCTCCAAGAACTATTCTGGTATCTGATATGATGGGAAGAAATATTGCTCGCTACGACGATTTCGCTGGTAATAATATCCGTGTTTCAGAGTTCGCTCCCGGAACATATATTATGACTTTCGTTGACGAAGTAACCGGACAAATAGCCAGCGCTAGATTTGTTAAGAAATAATCAGGTTTTTTTAACCGATTGAACGATAAAAGAGGCTCGTTGTCCTGCAGGGATAGTGGGTCTCTTTTTAATTTATATATCATCAAAACCTCGTTCTGCTATTTAACTTTAATCCTTCTCTGGCAATTTTGCGGGGCAGACTAAAGTCGGAAGCTAAAACGCGATAGAAATTGTGCCTTCGGTTTTAGAGCATGTTTGGAGCGGGTTCGTTATGAAAATCAAGGAGTTGTGGTTCTGGCTAAGTCCTTTTTGGCGCATTTGGCGGAGCCTGCCCCGCGAAATTGCGGGGTCAAATAAGTCAAAAAAGACGACGCCGGAGCCTGCCCCGCAGCATTGCGGGGTTCATAAATCCTTGATTTGCAATAGGAGCGAGCTCCAAACAAGCTCTTAGCCTGGCTTTAAGTCCAAAAATCGTCAGAGAACCACTTTAATTAGGTTTTTCATGAAATACAGCTTATTATTCGCATTGCTCTTATCGTTTGTACACACTGCCTTTGCTCAGGAAAATCTGGCAGCTAAGACCAAGAGTTATGAAGATTATCAGGTGTTTACAGCCATTTCTCCTTCCTACTCCAATGTATCTTTTAAGAATGTTATACAGGAAAACGACTTCGTCAACTACTTCAAATATCAATACCTTTACAATGGGGGTGGAGTAGCTATTGGCGATGTAAATAATGATGGCTTACCGGATATCTACTTCACCGGAAATATGACCCCTAACCGCCTTTATCTAAACAAGGGGGATTTACAATTTGAAGACATTACGGTCAAAGCCCGGGCTTCCTACCAAAATGACTGGTGTACAGGGGTAACCATGGTTGATATCAATAACGATGGATGGCTTGATATATACGTTAGTGCCTCCGGCTGGTATGAAGATCCTAAGGTGCGTAAGAATATTTTATTTGTAAACAATGGTGATGCCAAGGAAAATGGTGGTGTTCCCAGTTTTACAGATCGGGCAGCTGAATATGGCATAGATGATGCAGGCTATTCTACTCAGTCTGTATTTTTTGATTATGATAATGATGGAGACCTGGATTTATATATCGCTAATCATCCAAATATCGATAAAGAAGAGGCAAGCATATTTATAGGAAAAATGACCGATCCTCCTGTGTACAACAGCGACCGCTTTTACAGAAACGACACCGAGCAGGGCGAAGTAAAGTTTACAGAGACATCTATCAGGGTTGGTATTGCCAACTACGCGCATACGCTGGGTGTGGTAGCCAGTGACTTTAACGGCGATGGATGGATAGATATTTATGTTTCCAATGACTTCCAGGAACCGGATTATTTATATAAAAATACGGGGCAGGGCGTTTTTGTAAACATCATGGATGATGCGATTAAGCACTTCGCTAAATTCAGCATGGGTGTAGATGCCAATGACTTCAACAACGATGGCCTGATCGATATTTTTGCAGTAGAAATGATGGCAGAAGATAATCAGCGCCAAAAGACCAACATGGCCTCTATGAATCCGCGGGAGTTTTGGTATGTTGTCAAATCAGGTTTTGGCTTTCAGTACATGCACAACGCCTTACAGCTAAATAACGGGATACTGAACCAGGGAGGCAAAAAAACGGGCGTTACTTTTAGCGAAATATCCTACTTATCAGGCGTTGCAACTACCGACTGGAGCTGGTCGCCCCTATTTGCAGATTTTGACAACGATGGGTGGAAAGACATCTTTGTAACCAACGGATTCAGGAGAGATGTACTTGATAAAGACTTCACTAAGAAATTGAAAAAATTGCTATCGAGTAAACAATCAACTTATAGTGATTTTAAAAATGAAATCCCTTCCAGTACCATCCCAAATTATGTCTTTAGAAATAATCACGATTTAACGTTTTCCAAAAAATCTGAAGACTGGGGTATCAATACGCTCACTAATTCCAATGGTGCGGCTTATGCCGATCTGGACCTGGATGGCGACCTTGATCTGGTAGTCAATAATATTGATACAGTAGCCAGCATTTTCAGGAACAATACCGCGGAACAGAACCCGAACAACTTCAATTTTTTACGGATTAAACTTCAAAGTACAAACACCAACCGTTTTGGATTGGGCGCTAAGGTGATGATTAAAACAGCAGATGGGAATGTTCAGACTCAGGAGCTTACACTTACCCGAGGTTTTCAATCGTCTACTGAGCCTGTTTTACACTTTGGCACAGGTATCCACAAAACCGTAGACTGGGTAAAGGTAGTATGGCAAAATCAGACTCAAAGTCTGGTAGAAAACGTAAAAGCCAATCAGGTCATTACGATAAGAGACGATCGGGCAATTGAGCAAAAAGTAAAAGATAAATCCAATGATTTTCTTTTTGCAAATGCTAATAAAAAATATAAAATCGACCACGTTCATCAGGAGCAAAACGTTGATGATTATGCCCATCAGGTATTATTACCCCATAAGCTTTCGCAAAATGGACCAGGGATAGCCGTTGGTGACGTCAATGGAGATGGACTGGATGATTTTTTCATTGGAGGATCAGCAGGCTTTGAGGGTATTCTTCACATACAGCAACCAGAAGGGCATTTTAAAACCCAGTCTGTAATCGATTTATTAAATCATAAGCAGTTTGAAGATATGGGTGCCATCTTTTTTGATGCCGACCAGGATGGCGATCAGGACTTGCTTGTCTCCAGTGGCAGCTATGAATTTAAAGAGGATCAGGGGCTCTTTGAAAAAAGGCTTTACCTGAATAATGGCAAAGGCAACTTCACTCACGATCGCTCTGCTCTACCGACTATGCCTTCCAGTGGCTCAAATGTATCTGCTGGCGACTTTGATGGAGATGGAGACTTAGATCTTTTCTTTGGAGGTCGCGTTGTCCACGGGCAGTATCCTCTGGCACCACATAGTTATCTTTTAGAAAACGAAAATGGGAAATTCAAAGATGTCACGTATGATATTGCGCCCAAGTTATCCAATATAGGAATGGTAACGAGTGCCCTCTGGACAGATTATGATGACGATAATGACCTCGACCTGATTGTTGTAGGAGAATGGATGCCCGTCACTTTCTTCATCAATGAAAACAATGCCTTTACCCCTTATGCTATCCCTAATTCAGCAGGCTGGTGGAACAGCATTACCGGCGGTGATTTCGATAATGATGGAGACACAGACTATATGCTTGGGAACCTCGGCATGAATAGTAAAAATCAGGCTACAGAGACGCTACCCTTCCATGTCTATGGTAAAGATTTCGATGAGAATGGCAATTATGATATCGTTTTAGGTTACTACAATGATGGCATACAGTATCCGGTAAGAGGATTACAGTGCTCATCAGAGCAAATGCCTATCATAAAGGAAAAAATACCGACTTATAATATTTTTGCTAATTCTACGATAGAAGATATCTACGGTAGCGAGGAACTGGAAACTTCTTTTCATTTAAAGGCTCAAACGTTTAAATCTGCGATACTGATTAACCGTAGGGGCTACGATTTCGAGCTCATACCCTTACCGAATGAAGCTCAGGTAGCACCAATAAATGGTACCGTATCGGAAGATTTTGACCAGGATGGTTGCCTTGATATTTTAGTAGTAGGTAATCAGTATCCGGTAGAAGTGGAAACCGGCCGATACGATGCGCTAAAAGGACTTTTCCTCAAAGGAAATTGCGATGGCACATTCAGACCCGTACCTTACCGGGAAACGGGCTTCTTTGTTGATGGCGATGCTAAGGCGTTGAGCATGATTGGTATTGGAAAGCAAAAACACCCCGCCCTACTCGTTTCGGTCAATAATGATCAGACCCTCATCTTTGAGGTAAGCCCTGAGCAAGCGATAAAAACGAAATCCCCAACGCAATCTTCCTTTACCATTGATTTGCCTAATAAGCAGAGCAGGAAGTATGAGCTTTATATTGGATCGGGTTATCTCAGCCAGCAGGCGAATTTATATTTTCTTCCTCCGCTGCGTTAGTTGCTATTCTTTCTTGCTATAGTCTGACAACTCAGGTTCGCCATGATTAGTAGTCTTCGGGCTTGATCTACTCGTATTTTATTTTCCGCCACAAAGTCTCGATTCAGTTGAGATGTGGGCAGTATTTGGGTAAGTCCACTTTTGCCCTACTTTAAAACCTTACCAAACCACTCATTTTGGGAGCATATTATTAAACATAAAGATTTTAAAAAACATTCTATAGAAAGCAACCCTGTACTTATACTTAAACGTTCAGATATTCATCCTTTCTATTCAAATGAAGGTCAATCTGAAAAAAAAGGATACGGAACTTCAAGGCGAGGACTGATTGACATAGATGAATATATCAATAAACATAAAACTCAGGAAGTAAATATTAAGGCATATGAACCAGGAAAACATTCCTTATTTCATCAAATAATTACTTTCCAAAATGCTTCTGGAATCATTGGAATTAAGGGAGCTGAATTCGCTAACCTACTTTGGCTGAAAGAAGGAACAAAAGTAGTATTAATAAAACCTAGCCAAATGAAAAGTCCTAATATACAACAAAAGCTATGTGAAATGCTAAATTTGAATTTTATCGAACTAGTTTCTGATACTGGAAATCACCCTAGTATCTTAACTTTAGAACCAATTACATATTTTCAATGAATATGAATATAGCTCACTCTGCGCAAGACTTAGATAAATTCCTTGAGGATACTATTAAGTACTCCTCCTTTAATTTGCAAGAAGTAAAATTTTCAGAACAAGATGACTGGAATTTCAAGGATGGAGCCCTTTCTCACAAAACAGGTGGTTTTTTTGATGTAATTGGAATTGAAGATTCCTTAGGTACAGAACACTTATTATTGTACCAACCTCAAAGTGCTCTTACGGGATTAGCAATTTGTAGAAGCGGATAGGGCGCAAACCAAATTGTCGCATAGCCGGAAAATCGTATATTTATGAAAAACAGCATGGACAAAGAAAAATTCCTCGCCTTAGCGGCCAAAAAATATGAGCACATAAATGCCCTGACAGACAAGCCGACGATGATGGACTATGAAAAAGGCTTAGTCGAGATCATGCAGGAGCTGGGGCGTGAAGTTGTCCAGTCACAGCTTGGCGGACAGACGA
>Ga0307978_1002614_pt1 | contig 12614 bp, 10 predicted proteins | sample OrgLakmetage1056_FD_203151 | JGI IMG/M metagenome (GOLD analysis project Ga0307978, IMG submission 203151) | Saline water microbial communities from Organic Lake, Antarctica - #1056 | ecosystem: Environmental > Aquatic > Non-marine Saline and Alkaline > Saline | place: Antarctica: Organic Lake...
ATCGTGTAGTGCCGCTCGGTAGTGACCGGCATGCATGCCTGAAGGTGACAATGAGGTCCTTTCCGGAATGGAGGCTATCGCGCCGCGTAGGTCTTTTGCGGTGATGGTAATATTGATGTCTGTTGGAGGAGTGCCGTTTGGGAACTGCAGGTTGTGAATGAACAGACGCATCTCTTCCGAGACCTCTGCAGGCGGATTGTAGGTACCGTTGAGGATTCTCTGGGCGTTCTCAGACCAATGGAACGTTGGAAGCCCATCCGACATTGGGGGTACGGTGAAAGGCGTGCCGTCGGCTCTGCTGAAGTTGGCTTTGTTCTGTTCGAGTAGAGTCTCAAAGAGTTCCGTGGGAGCTGTGACCTCGCGCGTGGACTTGGTGCCATCTGGTTCCGTTGATTCAACGAGGACATGATCCATTTGCGAGCCTGAGTTCAGTTTGGGGAAGAGGTAGCGCTTGATCTTGTGGAAAGTGCTGGTGCGTGTCTTGGCTTTGTTGATCTCGGAAAGAATCTCAGCGACGTCTTTGTTGCCTTGTTGCGATTGGCGGGTGGCGCGCTCTGTGTTGCTGCGCAACCGGAGTTTGGCAGCTTTGGTCTGGGTGTTTTTCATATGTTTCCATGCTCCCTTGAGCTCTGTCTGGAGCTGGACCAGGAGGGTGTCGGTGCGCGCACGGGCTTCCGTGGGTTCCATGGCGCGGCGTAGATAGGCCTCTTGCCTCTGTCTTTTCAGGTAGCGGATGTTTTCTCCAGCGGATCAAAGCTCCGGGGAGAGAGCGTGGCCGTACAACAGTTGGCCGCAACGTTTCTCTGCGGCATGTTCGAGTCGCGTATGCTCTGCGTCGATGGTTTGGAAGAGACGTGTGTCGCCTGGGAGGGTGTGGCCTTGTTGGGCGCAGCGAGCTGAGAATCGTTCCATGCGGCTGAAAAGTTGGTGGTTGGTCATGGTTGTGCTGAGATAGGCAACGTAGGTATCCACTTTCTTTGGGGATTTCGAGTTGAGAACGCGTCCGGGGAGTGCCGTTGGGTTGGTGGTAGCATTGCCAAAGACTCCTTTGGTGTTTAGGTCGGCAAACATTGTGAGATGATCGGAAGGAGGGCCGTTAGTGATGATGCCGCGTGAAAGTATGAGCTGGTGAATACGGGGGGTGCAAGTGTGATGGTTGGGGCTGGTGCCGGCCGGAATGTAGGTGGGACCGTGGGGTGCTTCCTCAGGTCGTGGGTGGAAGACAATCACCAGGTTGCACTTTTTGTAGATGCGCTGAATGGGTGCTGCTCCTTCGCTCTTGTTAAAGTTGCCCATGAGGTAGATGTCATGGTGGTTGTGCTGCAACTGCTTGATGAACTTGATAATATCGGAGATAAAGTGAGTTTGTGGTTCCGGGTTTGGCTGGATGTGCCTGGCGAGATGACGCCACTATTGTTGCGCGGCCGTAACACCGCCCACTGCAAGGGGGTTACTCTGACTGACTCTGTAAGAGGTGATGATAGTGAGGGGGATGCCGTTGGTGCCCACCAATGTGTGAGATACCCAGCGTCCCATGCCGGAGGGGTCGCGGTCTGCTTTGCGGAGGCGTATCTTGGATCCGCCCACAACAATCTGGGCAACGCCGCCGGGTTTCCACGAGTTGGTAAAAGTTTCTTTGCTATTGGCCAGCAGAGTGCTGTTGTGTTGCCACAGTGACTTGACATGGCGCAGGAATGGGCGGGTAGTGGTTTCGTATTTTGTGGTGTCGAGCTGGGTCTCTGTGATCCCGATTATGGACGGGTCCAAGGCGCGGAACGCGTCGAGGATGCAGAGTTGCTCGGGGCCGGTCGATCCAAGGCCGTTGACATTGGCAAAGACCAGGCGGGTTGCTGTTTCCGGTTTTGGGAGGATCATAGGGTCACCCCAGGGCATGATGGCGGGTCCGGTGGTAAACGTTTGAGTCGGAATCTTAAATTACGCTCGCAGAGCCAGTGCCTGTTGCCGCTGGGTGCGAGGGGTGGTCAGGGCTGATATGACCGCCTCCTGCCGTGCCATTCATCCACAAGATGGGGCCTGAAGGGGTTGGAGCTGATCCGCTGCTAAAACTTGGCGCAGCTGGTGTTGCCGGTGAAACTGGCTCTGTAGTAGCTGGTGCCGGAGGAATTTTCCTAAGGTTGGGAGGAAGGGGGGGCTCCTGAAAAGTAGGCTGGTTTGACATCGGTCGCAATGGAGCTGGTAGGCATTTGGTGGCTGCTGAGACGGCGGAAAGGACTGCGTCAGGTTGGCTAAAATTTGGGAGTGTAGGACCTGTGTTTTGGCGTTCGCCTCAAGGATTTCGCGCATACTGGAAACCTCGAGCTGCAGTGCTGCAAATGCCACCTGGGTTGGAACGAAGGCTACCTGGACAGCCGCTTAACCTGCTTGCTTGAGAGAGTTGGCGGTGATGGACAACATGGTTGCGGCTGTTGCTGCTATGACCTGAGACCCTTGTTTCACGACGGCTGGCTTCTTTGCTGTGGGGGAAAGTTCGGGGAATTCGGTGTCGTCGTAGATGACGACGGTTGCCTTCCATTTACTGTTCCACCTGGCGTTGCTGAAGGGCTTTGGCGCCTCGGAGTTGTCTGGTTTGGCTCCTTGGTGTTTTGTGCGGTCATGTGGAGAAGGAGCTGGAGGTTTGTGCCTCCCCCAATCGCTGGGGAGTCGGCCAGTTCCTTGGGGAGTCCCATGATGGGAACGCTGCGAGTGTTTCGCAGGAAGGCTTTGTGTTGTCGCATAACGTTCATGTTGTCCTGGGGGGAAGTTGCCTGGGCGTATCTGGTGGGAATGAAGTCAAGGTGCAACGCCAAGAGGAAGTCTTCTGACATAAGCGCATCCTTGAGCTGCTGAGAGTGAACTTTGTCGCACTGAATTTCGAGTACGGAGGTGAGTTCGCGCTTCTCGCCTCGCTTTCCGTATGCGATCGTGTTGGGACGGATTGGAGTGCCGGTGCAGAACCATGGGCTAGAGTAGAGTACACGCTGGTGATGGACTGTTGGACCTTTTGGGTAAAATCTTTGCGCCAGGTGAGAGCAGGATGTACGTTCACAAACAGGCCAATGGTGCTGATGCCGTTGGTGGCAAACTCATGTAGGTTCAGCCAGATGCGTTCGGATTGAAGCCAGTCTTAGCCTGTCTCGAAGCGGAGTCAGAAGTAGGGGAGTGCCGTGGACACTGTCATGAAGATGCAGTGACGCTTGCCCTGATTGGCAAGGTACTGGGTTTCGTGGCTGAAGAGTTTGGTGAAGGTCTGGAGGCTCTTGGCGATGTTAGCAAGGCTGGTTACTGGGTCTGTCAAAGTATCCTTCGGAATCAGGGTCAAGGTGGAGTCAGCCTTGTGGAGCTGGGCAAGGATGCGCTGGGCGTTGGACCAGACATTAAAGCCGGAGTTGCCTCTGCTGTAGGGGTATTCTACACGTAGGCGGAGAGTATGACGGTTCTCGAGCGTTCCGTCCTGGTTTGGTGCCGTTTCTTGGGTCATCACGGCTTCCTGGCTGGGTGGTCCTTCACCAGTAGGCTCAGGGTCGCGAGTTGCCTTGCGGCGGCTCCCTACGGCGATGAAACCATCCTCATTGGGGGTGGCCATCGTCGTAGGATCGGAGCGTAGAAAGCCTGCGGAGGGCTAAAGTGGCCTAAAGTAAAAAATAAATAAACCTTGTGAACTTTTTGTTCTTAGAGTTGTTGTAGTTGGCTTCTTAGCGTTGAGCGCTGCTCCCATGCGGTGTTACTACTTAACATAATACTGAATATGAAGATGCATTCATTATGGCCCGCTCCGATTGAACCACCTGGTATCCATACGACACCATCGCATACACGCTATGCCATAAAAGAAGCGGTCAAACCATTTCCGACTCTCTGGACGCAGGGACAGGCACCAACAAGCCAAAGCCGCCGGCTGAGGAATACATTTCTAGGCCACTAATCGCAATGACCACAAATCAGTTCTATTATTCTTGGCGTTTTTTGGTGGTGGATGAGGGCTTATTGTCTTGACTGACGACATTATTCCAGTTTTACTTTGTGCTGGTGGTCTAGTGCTAGCTAGCAATATTGGGCTGAGTCGTATGGTGCGTCAGTCGCTGTCGCCCGCCCAACTGCAGTGCTTTTTCAACCCATCAGCCTCCGAGATACCTTTGCTTGAGAACGGCCCCGTTCAAGCGCAGAGCAAGAATATACCAACTGGTCTGGTTAGGTAATAATAATAATTCTTCCGCTAAATATTACATGTAAGTGCGTCGTGATTTCAATTCGGGTCCATCCTTGGTAGTGATGGTCCCTAGCGAACGCACTAGACTAGCGCCAATGCTTCGAGGGAATGTACTTCATTGCAGATACGGCAGGTTGAGGGGGGGGGGGGGGGGGGGGGGGGGGGGGGGGGGGTGGGGGGGGGGGGGGGGGGGGGGGGGGGGGGGGGGGGGGGGGGGGGGGGGGGGGGGGGGGGGGCGTATACGTCGCTCTATACAGCGCCGCCTTGCTTCGAAGGAATGTACTTCATTGCAGATACGGCAGGTGGGGGGGCGTATACGTCGCTCAATACAGCGCCGCCTTGTCGTCGTTCTTGCCCATTACCAGTGCAATCAGTTCCTTGGAAGCCTCAGACATATGGTTCATAAGCAATGGCTTCGTCACTCCCTTTGACGCAACGTACTTCATTGCGGACCCAGCAGAGGCCCAGTGTATGTAGCACGGTACATGGCCGCCTTGTCGTCGTTCTTGCTCAGAATCAGACAAAGCAGCTACTTGGAAACGTCCGACATTTGTTTCATGAGCAAAGGCTTCCTGACTCCCTTGGACTCAATGTATCGCATGGCAGAATTAGCCGGGTTGGGTGTAAGTAAGTTGAGAAGAGAAGACCAGTCGTCGCCTTGCCCATAAGGATTTGAAGAGCTCCTTAAAAGCCTCAGACAGGAGGTCCGTCAAGAGCTGACTGTCGACACTTTCATTGGCTTGGTGGGCCGACAAATACTTCAACGCAGACAACGCTGGGTTGGATGGAGCATAATATGTTGCTCGGTACAGAGCAGACTTGTCGTCACTCTTGCAAAGCAAAGAAGCGAGTAGCTGTTTGGTAACCTGAGATATTTGATCCATAAACAATGGCTCTACGGTTCCTCGAGACTCATCAAATCTCATGCTAGATTAAGCTGGCTGGGACGGAGCGGTGCAAGTTGCGCGGAAAAAGGCCGCCTTGTAGTCGTTCTGGTTCATCAAGGCAGCCAGAAGCTCTTTGGACGCCGCAGACATATGATCCATGAGTAAGGCTTCAAAGCTTGAATCGTTTCTGTTATTTGCAACGTAGTTTGCCGCCGACTTGGCAGGATTCGGCGGTACGCTGTAAGTCGCTCGAAGAATGGCGGCAACATCATCATTTCTACACATGAGGATCCCGAGTAGGTCTTTCGAAACTTGAGAAATGTTACCAATGAGCAACGAGGACGCCACTTCGTCTTTTTGGTCAGAATCATGCTCACTATCGATCTCGCTCAGTGTATCGATCGATTCGAGCATGCCTTGCGACACGTTGCTACCTTCATCCTGAGTCTTTTCTGACATTGCCACGAAAGCATGGGATGTATCCGACAAACGAAGTGACCACACTAGATCTTTACCGTTCGACATTTCGGTGCTTGGGGGGCATTCAGCTTGAGTTTGGTTCGAAAGTTCAGCCGCCATTCCAGGCGTCCAAAATACGGGTGCTTCTGTGTACTCGTACTCGCACTCGTATTCGTAGTCAATGGATTTCTCGTCGTTGTCGACTGCCATGTCGCTGAAGGTCGACACTCGCTGCTCGACAGCAGCCGAAGTCTGGGTCATATAGGGCGTCCAGATTGGGGGTGGCTCTTCGTATTGAATGTCCATTCCTGGCTTCCAAGTATGGGGCGATACGGCATAATCAATAATGCTACTACTAGTATCCAAATCAGAGTGGGAATACAAAGTCTGTTGCACTTTGGAGGACCCCGACTTGGTGGACGAGGCCGGCGAGATATCAGTGAACGTTCCAGGCGTCCAAAACTGAGGCGGCTCAACGTATTCGATAGAATAATCTGTACCCGACTCGTCGTCTTCCACGTAAACGTGTTCGATCGTGGGTTCCGAAAATAATACACTTTTGACGACCATTCCAGGCCTCCACCCGCGTGGCGGTTGTCCCGTGTAGACCTCCACGCCATATCCCTTGTTGACGGATTCGTCGTCATCGTTGTTATTGTCGTGGACGGGTCCGACCATACCTGGCGTCCAAATGGGCGGCAGCACATCATAAACTGCCATTTCGCTGGCTGAGGAGTCGTCCTCTTGCACCGCAACGACTTGAAGTTTCTTGGGAGACTTGATTCTGGGCGACGCAGGAGTAGAAGCCATGCCCGGCGTCCAAATGGGTGGCTCTTCCGCGTAAACTGCAGCTTCGCTCTCGGAGGAGTTTTCTTGCGCTTGCTCTTGCACCATAACTTGACGCATATTGACCTTGGGTGAAGGAGGAGAGGGCGTCCATATGGGCGGACCTTCTTCGTAATGACCCTCGGCGTTCGAGCTGACCGAGGACTCTTCTGCTTCGACGACAACTCCTTTCGTGAAAGACTTGATGGCCGGGGCGGGAGCAGGCGTCCAAATGTCTGGCTCTTGTTTGTAGCTCTCGTTTTCACTGACCGACGAGTCTTCGTCTTGTTGCACTGGGGGACGCGCGTACGCAGATTGCTGGACTGCTCTGGGAGGCGTCCAAACCGCAGGCTCGCCGACAGAAGAGCCTTCCTCACTGGAAGTATCGTCAATGGATTCGGCGACGGGTATGCTGTCACCGCTAGCAACTCCAACACATACGCCACCGTTACGAGCCCAATCGGCGGAAGCAGGAGCTGGTGCGGAAGCTCCCGGTGGAGTCCACACGACCGTTTCTTGGTGGTGATCCATAAAAGCGTCCTGGTACGACGACGAAGATGCCGAGCTCGACGTTTCAAACAAGCTTGGATCCTCGGTTGCCGGAATAACATTATCCTGCAGGGTCGGCATTGTCTTTCCCGGTGGCGTCTGATACACTGGTGCGTTCGGTAGCGAGGTATAAGCGGCTGTTTGGACTACTACTACTACTGGTTTCGGTTTCGTTTGAGGTGACTTGACCGAAGCAGTGGCGGCCGAGAGCCTCCCTTGGAACTGCTGTTCTTTTTGATGATGTGCTTGCTGGAGTTGTTGAATCTTGAGAAACTGTTGCTGTTGCGACATCATTCCTCCTATAGGTGCGGCAGCTGTTGGCTCTGGCGTGGTGACCTCCGTTTCATCGTCGTCGTCGTCTTCGGAGGAAGAATAATAAGAGCCCGATTCGTCCGAATAAGATCCCGACTCGTCGGAATCCCATTCCTCGTCCATGCCAGGAGGAGCAAACATGGTGTAGTAGAGTGAAGGGTGACGTAAATGTGCTGTTCGGTCCCTCGCTCGTCCTGTTGAGAAAGAACTGGATCAGATCCTACAAGACGATTTGAAGCTTGAAGATGACTTGCTTTGATCGAAGACCAGATTTGTGAGAGTGGTGCCTGCATGTGTCAATGACCAGAATGATGACCCTTTCTGGAACCCGCTGCGCTGAAGCTGGTACCGGTACCGTACTGTACAGTTGTACGTACCGTACAGAAGGACCGGTAGGGGAAGCGATAGGGAGCAGATCGCAAAGCGCAAGGCTGGCTCGGATGCCGATACGTACATCCAGAAGCCACACTATTGGGAGAATGTCTGAGAAGACATCATTAGACTCGACTTTTAGAAAGACATCGCAGCGACCGCGACCGCGACAACAATGGCCGAGCCGTTTACAGTTCGTCGTCCTCTCTCGCCCTTGCCCTTGCCAGCCACATTGTGTAACTCATTGACTCTCTCCACAGCCAAGTCTAGCGTCTCCTACCAATCTTAGAGTCATTCAGGCAGTCAGTGTCATGGCCTCTCACGATCTCCATTTCGACGTGCAAGGCGTTCCTGTCCAAGGCGCGTTCGCCACGACAGAGATTCCAGTGCGGGGTGAAATGGATCACTTGCCCGATAGTAATGATGCAGGTGGAGGTTCCAATGGTGGTATGGCCGCCTATTTTTCCAAGAGATTGAGTGAATCGTCGCATCCCACGGCGTGCATCTTTCATCTCCTGTTCAAGGGCGCAGCTCTCACGCTGTACATTTTCGGCGGGTGGGTCGTTGGCACGGGAAATTCGGCCGAACAGGGCTCTCACTTTATTACCCTCACGGTAACCTGTATCCTGCTGCTGGCGGCCGACTTTTGGGTAGTCAAGAACGTCACGGGACGATTATTGGTGGGCTTAAGATGGTGGAACCAAGTCCAAGACGACGATACCAAGTGGATCTTCGAGTCGGCCGAAGACCGTGTCATCAACAAGTTTGATCAAAGCATCTTCTGGACAGTCTTGTATGCAACGCCTCTGGTATGGGCGGCCTTGTTTGTTCTTGGTCTATTGAAGTTTCAAGTCAATTGGTTGCTGATTGTCGTCATGGCGCTCTGTCTCAATCTTTCCAATGTCTATGGATATTACAAGTGTTCCAAGGACCAAAAGGTGCGCTTTCAGCAAATGATTCATCAAGGTGCCCAACAAGGAGCCATGGCGGTCATGCGCAGTAACATGTTGACTCTCGTCACGGGGGCTGCTGGTGCGCCGCTTGGTGGCGCTGGTCGCAGCAACACTTACGTATAAAAAGTACGCAACAGCATGTTGTGCGCGCGCAAGTCAAGCAGTCGCCTTGACCTCGCAGCGTCTCTACTTGGAAACGTTGATGAGTCGATTAGAGAAGATTGCATCAACCTTTATATAATGTTTACTCCTTTAGCTTTGGTTTTGAAGATCGAGAGACCTGTATACGGTGGAGTCAGTCGAGTGATGGGTGTGTAACCGCCTCGTATGCCTACGACTCTAGGGCGCGGGGTCATTCCGTCCAGCGCAGCGTAGTGCGGTGTAGCGCAGCATGGACCGATGCGTTTCTTATCTTCTCTAGTAAAGAGAGACGGAGCGATCCTCTCTCGCTGGTTGACTCAATATCAAAACTCCTCCGTATGCGGCCAGTTTCTAGCTCTATACATAGCTAGCTAGCATACTTACGAAGCTCATCACTCATTAACCTCTGAGCCTTGATCCAACGCAAAGCGCAAGTGGGAGCGACGACCAAGGTAAACTGTGATACCAATCGTTAGTGCTGCCGCATTCTAGTGCTACTACTAGTAGCCTACGTCCAAAACCACACTACTCTATCGGACAAGTAAAGCTAGCGGTCAGGTACCGGTACAGGGGCGCTTACCGGTGCGGTTGTGGTGTTTGTTAGCTAACACATTAGAGACTTGTAGCATCACTGTACAGAACGATACAATAGTTACTGTACTCCCAGAAAACCCGGTTGCTGTTGCTGGTACGGTACTGTAGCTGTAGCTGCCCCATGCACATGCACCGTACGTACAGTACCGGTACGACTATCCAGCTGGCAGCATCGTGACTCATCATCATCCAGTCATTTCAACCTGCAAGAGTTTGGCCACAACAAACAACATTGAGTTGAAGTCATGGAATAACTTAATGACCTGATAACATCAATGAGCATAAGGTATCATCGCTGATTTATTGAAGAGACTTGACATTTTCTCCTTCGTCATCTATTTTTATCGATAACTTTGGACAAGAGTAAATTTTGGAGAAGGGCCCAACGGTGCACCCGAAAGCAGGGCACTTGTTGAGCGAGTCATCCCAGTTGACAGCCAGAAGAAGTCATCGGACTCATCAGACGGCAATGAAAGAACAATTTGAAGGCATTAAGATTGCAGTGATCACTACCTTGACAACGTACCTTGACAACGTACCTTGCTTTAGATCCCGTTGAGCAAGTGCCAGCAAAAGAGTCTGATCAACAGTAGCGCATACTGGGATAGGGTGTTAACTGGTTCTAACTTTGTCAAGATAGTGTCGATAGAATACCTTTTTAAAGAAGATCACCCATCAGCATGTCGCTTGCTCCATTTCACATGTTTGGTGGCAAACCCAAGCCTTCGCCTGTCGGCAAAGAAGATGAGGTAGATGTCTTAGAGTCCCCACCTGAAACCTCCAAAGATAATCTTGCAGCGCTTATTTTCGACGATGTTACGGCCCTTCAACAAGCCAAGTATGCCAAGTATGCCGGATACGCTCAAAAAGTCGCCACTTCCTGGATGGTGCCCGACCCAGACTACGTTTCTTCCGGAAGTATCAGTGATTCTCTTTCCGACGTTGATAGTCAAGATGGTCACGCCTTTCTCAAGTCTGATCTACTCATGGACCAAGTGTCGGGCGCTTCGCGTGATATCATGGGTATTCTCATGGGCGACGATGCATCGGCGCTCATGGCTGCCAAGTATACGCCTCCTGCGAATCCTGCTGAATCCGCGCAAAAGTATGTTCAAGAGAGAAAACAACAAGAAAAGCAAGCTCGTGCCGCCATGACCGATATGTCCGTGGCATCGCGAGACATTTTGGTACTATTGATGAGTCAAAGCGAGTCTGTCTCTCAGCAGTTGCGAGCCTGTGGCTTTCCCGCCTTGGCGAGCTTGACAATTCCCAACAACACTTCGCCACTGCTCATGGACAAGATTACAGGTACCAGTCGTGAGCTACTCTCCACGTTGCTGGGTATGAAGGACGATTTGGCAACTCTGCAACGAGCCCGATACGTATCGCCCCGAGACCGAGATGGTGGTCCACTCCTCGTGGATCGCTTATCCGAGGCTTCCAAGGGTCTTATGACAGCACTCATGGCCAAGGACGAGGATCTCCAATCCTTTCAAAGGGCGTACTATGTCGCTCCGAGTGAATGTGACGGTAACAAGTATCCACTGTTCATGGATCACTTGTCTAACGCCTCCAAGGAACTCATGTCTTCGATTGTTACCTTGACCATGGATCTTCCAGCCGTCCAACGAGCTCGATATGCAGATCCACAAGACGAAGCTCCTTCTAGCACTCTGCTCATGGACCAAATGTCGCTAGCATCCAAAGAACTCTTGTCGGCGCTCATGACGCAAAGTGACGATCTGCAAGCTCTGTTCCGGGCCACGTATGTGCCCCCGATAAATCCAGCTGAGTCCGCTTTGAAATATATCACTGACAATAAGGAGGGGGCTTCTTCTGACTTGCTCATAGACCAAATTTCTCAAGCCTCCAAGGAGCTCTTGGCCATTGTCTTGAGTCAGAACGACGACGCGACAGCCTTGCTTTCTGCAATTTACACGGCTCCGTCCGATCCGGCTGCTTCGGCCGCCAAGTACCTTTCTTCCGAATGGAAGAATGTGAAATTGTCTCCGGAGAGCCATGAGCTGTTGCGTACACTCATGGATATGGAATTTGACTTGTTGTCTGTCCAGTGTGCTGTTGTTGGTCAGTCGGGCCCACTCTTGACCTCCAATATGTCTAGTGTGGCCAAGGAGTTGCTCACGGCCCTCATGGTTCAAAGCGAGGATCGATTGACGTTTGAACAAGCCCGGTATGTGACTCCTGAGGGCAGTGAGCCTGACATCTCCCTACCAAAGTTGATAGACCAGCTCTCGGATACATCCAGAGATGTGCTTTTCGCCCTCAATGCTCTCCGAGACGAGGCTGCTGTTCTGTACCACGTCAGCGCTGCGACCGAACGCGAGGCACCCGTGATCAACTCTTCTGAGTCCATGACAGCCGGCGGTCAGCGTTTGATGGATCTTATGTCACCCGCTTCCAAAGAGTTACTTGAATCCCTCATGGGGAAAGATGAGGACATGGTTTCTCTTTTGTGTGCAACTGATACTGCGCTAACTGAGCCGGCTGAGTCCGCCATGCGATACGTCGAGACCAGGGGAGGCACTGAATCACTCTTGATGGATAAAATGTCGGACGCTTCCAGGGAGTTGCTCGCGCTCATGCTGGGCGGTAATGATGACAAGACAGCCTTGTACCGTGCTACGTACACCGTGCCACCGGAACCGGCCGAATCCGCAATGCAGTACGTTATCTCACGACAGACAGCAGAAAAGGACTATGAATCCAGCCCTGACGATGTGTCAACTTCTGGTGTAGGTAAAAACACCGTTTCAACTCTGATGCAGCACGTCTTGGCCGAGAAGGATCGTATTGACAAGAAAAGAAGACGATTGAACGGAGGTATATTACCGGAAAAGTCATGCGCGCCACTTTTGACCGAGGCGATGTCCAATGCGTCCAGAGGTCTTCTTCCGTCGTTGATGGCTAGCAGTGATGACATGAAGGCCTTGCAAAGGGCCAGGTTCGTCGCTTCGGTCGAGCCTGCTGAGTCTGCTGCCCAGTACGTTGCTTCGCGCAAGCGAGCGGAGAGCGGTTTGCTTGTCGACAAGATGTCGGATGCTTCCAAGGGTCTTCTTTCCGCGCTCATGGGCAAAGACGACGATGCCGCTGCCTTTCAGAGGGCAACTTACGAGGCCCCAGCCGAGCCAGCCGAGTCTGCCAAGAAGTATGTCGCCAACGAATTTGCATGGGCAACCGAATCATCGTCTTCGTCGGAAGATGATTACAGCGAGTCTTCTAATGATTCGGCACCGTTGCTGACGGAGGCAATGTCCAGTGCGTCCAAAGGCCTGCTCTCGGCCTTGATGGGTGGTA
>Ga0307978_1002616_pt1 | contig 12607 bp, 10 predicted proteins | sample OrgLakmetage1056_FD_203151 | JGI IMG/M metagenome (GOLD analysis project Ga0307978, IMG submission 203151) | Saline water microbial communities from Organic Lake, Antarctica - #1056 | ecosystem: Environmental > Aquatic > Non-marine Saline and Alkaline > Saline | place: Antarctica: Organic Lake...
CAGATACCGAATAGTTCAGATCTTACGTGCCACTAGCCATTAGGACTATTATTTTATAATGTAGCCAGGGGGGAATAATGCGTGTCAGCAAATAACTTAGCAGTGGCATCAATCCGTTGGCGAATAAGAGTAGCTATGGTTAATGGGCCTTCTATCCCACAACTATAATTACCACCAGAAGCTCAAACATCTATTCAGTACTCAGAAACGCTGCACAGTGGGAGCCAATATTGGATTTTCATTTTCTTCTGAGTCATCACTTCACCAATTTGTACGCCATCCCGTTTGCTTTTTGAATACGCAAAAAAGGCAATTTCTTCGAGGTAGTCACTTAGTGCGATGATTCGCCGAGCGCAATTTGCTTCACCTGTATACAAGGAAATCGTAAGCTTGGAATGAGTTATAAGAATTGACTTAGAAACGATATTGAAATGAATTCTCTTACCGGAAAGGACGGTTTCAATCATTTCCACCAACTTTAGAAGTGATGGACGCGACTCGGTTGATAGTTTTAAATGCGAGTAGTAGTCCAGGCTATCATAAGCCCAAGCGAGCCCGTCGCAACGTCTCTTCATCTCTGAAAGCAAAGGCTTCTTGTCTTGAGCATTTACCCCGTGGTCACAAGTTCCAAAATGCCAATTTGATAAGGCAATCTCTGAAATGACTGCAACAATGTCTGACAAGCGGCTTGAACTGTCGAGGGGCAGAACAATCTCGCGAAGTTTATTCTCGAGTTGCTGCTGCCCAAACCAAACGTTCACGCTTGCCGTCGTTTGGGCAGAAGCTTCAGTGGCGTGAAAGTAGTACGGAGGTATAACAAGCACATCACCGGGAAGGAGATCAACAGATTTTGCATATCTGCCAAGAATAACTTTTGAAAGCGGCGTTCCAAACGGAGGTCTCACGCTTTTGCTGATGAGGTGCCGCCAATGCGGGTGTAAAGATGGATGGAGGGGCATAGCAGAATGGCTCCTATGATTCGAAGGCGGAGCCAACCAGAAGTGCTTAGTTTCTTGAAGCTGCAAAATAACATTGTGCTCGAGGTCATAGTGCGGCAAAGCAAATGCGCCAGGAGATGCCAGCCATAGATTTGGTGCGCGATTTGATGCGGATTCAATAAAAGTTTCTGAAAGATCCTTCGGGAGAGCGGACTTGATGTTTGAAAAAGAAGGAGATAGCACAGAACTCATAGTTGCTGGTAAGCGGACTGTCGAATACGCCCCTGGAAGGACTTTCGAGGAGTGTAACATTCCAGACACATTGAATATTCTCCAAAGCTCGTCAAGAGTAAGTTCTCTGTCAAGCAATTCATGTTGGGGCTTCAGATTAGAGGCCCACGGTCTAGTCTTGTCAAAGTAATAGAATCCTTGTGCTTCAGCCTGCAACTTGAGAGCACCACGTGGTAAAGGAGTTTGATCTACATCGAGCAAAAGGTGCGACCAATTGTTCATTGGCTGGGTGGTCCTGGGTAAAAAGCAACCCCGTAGAACAACGACTTCATCTACAAATCGATCAGGAACTCTTTCCAGTTCGAGGCAAGAGAATTCGTGAACGTGGATGTGCCAGGATTCGTCAGGCAGGATCTTTCGAAGCCGAGGCAAGCAAAGCGATGCAAGTAAAACCATTGAAAACGCCACTACATTCGCCAATATTGATGGAGGAAACAAAGTTAAAAGCACGCGCTGAAGAAACCCGAGGTAGTGTACTGAAGGCTGCAAGGAAGCACTCAAATCCTTTTCTTTCATCGCATTTCCAATTTCCCGCAGGTTCTTCCGCGAGGAAGCTTCTTTAGGTACCAAAAAACTCGATATCAGTTTTTGAATGTGTGGATTTCCGTCATGGCAGACGAGCGAACGAAATGTGGAGTCGTCTGCAGCAGGCCCAAATAGGACGGCATAACACCAATGCACGTCTGCAGTAGCTTGAGTAACATTTTCAAGAAGCGTTCGGTGATTATGCGATGACAAAAGCCACAGCCACTGCTTCGTCGGAGGAATATTGCCATTCAAAATACGATTGAAGATACCATTGACATCACCGATTCTTGCCTCATTTTTTATGGTTCGTGTCCGAGTTAAAAGGTCGAAAATGTCCTGACGTCCATTTACTCCGGCCACTCTAAGCGCTGCATCGGCCGATGCTCCTTCTATGTCGGCGCCCAACTCTATCAGTAGCCTGACAGTAGAGAGGTGTCCACGTTTTGAGCATATGTAAAGTGGTGATCGATTTCCGTGGTTGGTTCTATTGATATCGGCACCGAGTTCAGATAGCAAACGAATGCAACTGTCGCTTCCTTGCTGGGCAGCAATCAAAACCAAAGTCCATCCATTGGAGTCAGCGGTGTTCACGTCTACCCCAAGCAGTTGAATGAGAGTCCAAACAGTAGAGTCTCGCCCATGGAAAACCGCAACCATTACCTGTTAAATAAACAATTAATCGCGCATCGGTCAAAAACATAATTATCAGTATCAAGATTCTCAGTTCAAAGTAAAAGTAAAAATGTACAGATGTTGCAAGTATTTCGACGTACCGGTGTCCACCCTTCGATATCAATATGCAGAGGATTCGCCTCGTAGATTGTCACAAGAAGACGAACAATGTCGCAGTACCCAGATTGAGCTGCCCCAAAAATCGGAGTGCGGCCGCGAACATTTCTTGCCTCAACGTCAGCCCCAAATTCTGAGACGAGCATACGAACGATAGACTCGTGGCCTTGAGTCGCCGCTATGTGCAAATTTGTGGAACCATTCAGGTCAGGACTTTCAACGCCAACGCCGACTTCTTCGACGAGGAGTCTAACGTTCGCTTCGCTACCATTCGCAGACGCAATGGCAATGGGCGTCCACCTACGGCCAAGAGGAAAAGGGCAACAAATTGATTACCCGCAAACAATCTAGTGTACATTGAAGACTAAATCATTAGCTTCACTAATTTTCTTACCCATTGTGGTCAACAACCGTCACGTCAGCACCAAAAGTGAGCGTTAAAACGCGGAGAACAGGCGTATTCCCCCACATTGCTGCCACGAACACTGGAGTTCGCCCTTCTTGGTCAGGAAGATCAAAATCGGCGCTGTGCTCCCCGAGAGTGCGAATGACTGACAAGTGGCCCTCTTGCGCAGCTACGTAAGCTGGGGTCCGCCCATTAATTGAGGCCACATTAGGGTTTGCCCCTGCCTCGAGCAACAGCTTGACTATTGCACATTGGCCATTCATCGCTGCAACATACATTGGAGTGCGGCCGCGCATGTCTGGTACATTCGGATTTGCGTCAAGATCTTGAACTAGCAGTTGAACCATTGATATCTGGCCTTCACGCACGGCGATAGCGCATGCGGTGAGGCCTCGTGAGTTCACAGCATCCACAGCAGCACCCAGATCTTTGACGAGGACTTGCACTAATTTTTCATGCCCGCCTTGAACCGCTAGATGCAGTGGAATCGCACCAGTAGAGTTCCACGGAGATATTCCCCCATCTACAAATGCTCCCTCTATTTTAACCAGTCTCGAACACTCCTCAATGTTCCCGAGGCACGCGGCTGTTTCGAGGAGGTGTGAAGACACTAATTCTTTGTCCATATCGGTACAGTAACTTATCTGACAAGATTAGAATACTCTGGCAACGGAGTATTAGCTTTAGGGCTTCAAAATTAAACACAAGAGTAAACTAATGACGACCTTGCTAAGCGTGCGGAGCGGCTGACCTTGTATTTCGCATGTCGCTTGTTACAGATCAGTTCAGCAGGCAGCTCATCCATCAGGTTAGGTAGGTCTGCAGTTGTCATCACTCCCGCCGCCACGAGAACACGAGAAGGAGTACAGGTTTTGCTTCATCGTTAACCGATTCATCGATCGGGCTCTGTCTAATATAGTGACAACAAGAAGAAGACTAAGATTACAAGAATATTTAGAGGAAGCATAGAGCACAGAGCCATAGAGCGCACGAGACTCGTGAACGCCGACGCTCGCGAGCCCTCAAGCATGCTAAGAATTTCGCACGAGGAGTTCTAAAAGTGCGGCAATATCCATTGACATATAGCTAATATATCGTAGCTGGTAGCTTTTTTTGTCGACTCATCCTGTACACAATCGAAGCTGTAGAGCATGCCAATGTCGTAAGTAGTTCGAGTGGGCTTGCCAGAAACACTCATACCTTGAATATCCTAGCTAACAAGCCCTCGGTTAAACGATGGAAATCCTTTTCAAATTGCTACGCTTCCTGGTCTCAGTCGGGACATGTGCTTCCTTTCTACCGTCTCTTAAACTCATATTCGAGCGGCGGCGGCATTTTGAGCTCTTCGTAGGGTTCTTTCAGCTGATGTCAGCAGTGGCGTACAGCGCAGGCGATGCTCTAGGAACTGAGCGCATTCTTCTCGTTCCAGTGGGGGATTGGCATCAAGTCTCTGATATCATGACTTCGACTTACTTGTGCCTACTAGGTATTCATTTACTTGGTCTTCGAAGTGAGGATCACTTGCATGCCCTACGGTACGCGGCCTTTGGCCTTTCATGGATCGCGAAGTTAGCTGATGGGTGGGGCAACGTCACATTCGAAGCGGCCGTTTTTGCAACCTTTCTGATGCCACCGGCGATTTTAGCCTTCCAGCGCTTCCTGTCGGGACCTCTCGTACCCATTTGGCCTCCACCTGGCCCGCCTCCTAGCGTAACGGCGTTCCTAGACCGAAAGCTTGCTTACGACGTCACGGTGGCACCCAAAATTGGATTTGGAGTATTTGCTGGCCTTGTCTTTTTCGGCCTCGAATTGTTCTTAGACTCAGAGCTTAGAGTTTTCAATGCGCTGGCCAAATGTGCGTTTGGCGGAGTAACGTATTATGCATGGCGCTTCTTGCCATGCTACGACAAAGCGGAAGAAATCCCTATGTTCCGATGACGCATGTGGCCTTGCGACACGACCGATGAAGTTTGCAATGGTTCTATCTTCTAAAGCCCTGGCTATTCTGACGAATGGCTTTTGTAAACAAAGATTTACCACTTGGGTTGCATTAGCACAACTTATTCTTCGTAATTTTCAGCACCCGCTTTAGTCTCAAACCCAGCCCCCAGCATGCCTAGTGTAAAATTTAGTGAGCGCATTTGAAGAGAGCTGTACGTATAACAAGTATACCCCAGTTCGCTTTTTATATCCTTCACATGCAGCATTCCACTTTGACATCTCAAAGACCTAACCTCGAACGCGCCGAACTACTACTAATTCGTAATGCAATGCGGAATACAAACCCAAATCCAAATGACACTGACACATGACATAGAAGCCAGTGCTTCGGGAAGAAGTGGAAATGCGCGTGCGTTGCGCAAACAAAGCAAGTGCGGAATGATCCAGGAGAGGGAGGAGAATTAACCAAATTCCTCGTAAAATATGCAAAAAGCGAGTTATTTGTGAATGTCGCGTATTCCGCAGAACAATAAAGATAAAGGGGAAGTCGCGCACTCCGCTGAACAATAAAGAGGAAGGCGCGAGCAACGAGCAAAGAAGCTCGTGACATGCGGAACATAGGGCTCCATTAACAGAGGTCAAAGTGCTCCTTTAAGCGCGTAAAGCGCCTATTGTTCTATTGTTCTGCCCCTGAGCCATGAGAGGCTTTAACGGGACAGAAACTTCTTCCTCGTCCGCGGAGTGGCGGTGAATAGAAAAGCCCCCTCCCCCCTTAAAAAACCAAACAACGACATCCAAGCGGGCCGCTTGTGGCCTAGCGGCCTCTCCCTATTATAGAGCAAAACCCATACATCTTTCATCAAACGCCACGGTCGCTACTCGTGGTCACCTTCCCGCGTCCTAACAACACAGGGCCCAATTAATAGATTATATATGATATAACCCGTATCGATTCGCGACATAAAGCTATGCCGGAATAGAACGAATTTCGAAATGTAAGCACATTATTGATCCCGCTTCTACTTAGGTATGGGTTCTATATGGCGATGTATATCATATCTTCCCCTGAATTCAGAATCTGATAGCTGATACCTGATAGGTTTAGGTTTTCTCGCTACAGAGAGCTGATAGGACTTAGATAATGGTAATTTAAGTTTATGGAAAAGGTTCGCGAGTATTCGCTTCTAGCTAAATTTGGCGCGAATTTGCGCGTTCTTTGTTGTTTTTTTATTTCATGAAATGGGTTTGGTGTGTCTGCCAGCCGTTTTGGTACTTTGCTTGTATATCTTCATTGCCGGTCTCCTAAACGTAGGACGCCCAAACTTCGACTTGGTATTCAATATCTGCCGTCCTTGAAGCACTGGTTGAAACCACCGATCCCAGGGTTTCCTTCAAATGTACCGAGGGCAAACGCCTCAACGTCGACATCCCCGGTGTCCTGACCCAAAGCAAACTGACCTCTGAGCCCCATGGGGGAGAACATACTGCCCACTTCGTCCACAGGAGAAACAAAATCACTTGATAACGCGCCTTTAGCCTCGGCGGACTGCCCGTTTCCATGCTCGTAGCGCTGCTCGAATGCACTGGTAAAGCTCATGCTCGGTGGCGGCGGCATCAGCGGAGGCTCCGTACGGACTGGCATCGTCCTCTCTTCAGAACGATGGGCTGCCGAAGCATGATGAGGCGCCTTGGAGAACCAGTTATCATTCAAACCATTGATATATTTTTTTGGTACAAAAGGTGCATTATTCTCACGGGCCATTGCGTTTCGTTCCCCGTATGTTGACTGCATGCCACGAGCACTCTTTAAATCGAAAAAGCTCCTGCCTTCATATACGTTAACTTCCCTGGGTAGCGCATGGGCTTCCTGAGGTGCTGGCGCAGTTGCTAACTCGTCCATTAGAGTAGCCGCATCCCAACCACCACCCAAGTCGCTTCCATAGTCATCCCACCCAGCGCCCAACCTGCCCACTGGCTCTTCAGGCGCTGCGAAGGCTGCTGCCTGGTGAGGTGCATTCTCCTTCAAATGACGTGGTGTAGCGCCATTAGCCGCGCCGCTGTCATAGGTATTTGTCCAACTCTTGACATTGCCGCTACCGATATTACTGCCATAATCATGTTGATTTCTACTCAAACTACCGCTGCTGCTGCTCCCAGCAACGCCTTTGCCGCCTTTGCCGCCTTTGCTTCCCTTACCGCCTGCGTCTTTCAAGCCATTGTGCCGCCCCATTTTCTGCTGCAATCCAGGCGACTTGCTGTATGTGTTATTCTTTTCCCTGGGCGCGCGAGTCTTCTGCTGCAGTTCAGACTTGCCGTGCGCAAACGCGCATTGATTGCCGTAGCTGCACGCCCCTCGCGACTCAAAGTGCACGCATAGCTGGGTTTTGTACCTGTGCATGGAACAATGGCCAACCACCCATGGAGTCATGTTGTACGATGCCGCATTACAATGCTTCGCGCGAATTCGTTCAGAATATGAAAAGTACCAAAAAAATCTTCTGCCTTTAAAAATTTGCTCACTTCGCGGAGAATGGATTGTCTGGGTCTTGCGGCGTGGTCATCGCTGAATGAGTGAGCGGGCCGACGAACCGAACAGAAGTATGCACTTTTCAGTGCAGAACTTACCGCACGCTGAACTTGAGCTTCGGCAAATATCTACCCCGCAGCTTCTTCACGCTAGTTTTAGCGTCGAATGATTGTGCTACGGCCACACAGCAATGCCATTAGAATACAGAACATGGTAATCATGCAAGATAGAGAATGATCATCCTAACAGTTCCCATGAATAAACAATGAATTACCTTGGGCGCACGGGTCAAAGCTGAACCAAGCTAATCTTATCTAGGTCTCAGCGAAGTTTTTATAGCTTTGCCTGTCGAGTCCCGTGCCAAGCGCAGGTTCAAGGACACAAAGTTCCTTGGATGGCACTCTCACGAATGTTACCGAAGGGAAAGGTGGGATTGAACGGGAGATCCCGCACAACTAAGTTACCACACAAGATTACATCATCCCGGGTTTTGGAGAAAATGAACACCGAATTTCCGTGTCGGTGAAGAAAACAACGAGCTGTTGAGTTGTGCAAAGAATGTTCTTGGCATCTTGAACCCAGCATTTTTTCGAACACGGCCTCCTTGTCTCCTTCTTCCTTCTTCGCTCTTGATTGTGTCGACGTTCCGATCGATGGATCCTGTCAGTCACAGAAGAGAAGCTTGACCGATTCTCAAGCTTAGCGTGATACGATGACAAAGTTGGTGAATGCGCTGTTGGTTCTCGCTTTTCCTCGAGGAGCAAGAGCTTTGCTCCCGCTCCGACCGCCATGTGCCCCGCTGTCGGTTGTCTCGCCATATCAATCTATTTGGAGTTGTTCCGACAACTTGTATGATTCGTGGCCTGTATTTTGGAACGGGGCAACAAACGGAGGTAAGCTTATTTGATTCATCAAGATGAGTAAGTGAAGATATACAATTATGCCAGATGTATCCGCTGGATGTTATCAGAAAAAAACATTCAAGTCGTATTCCTTAATAGTCCATGATGTGTCAAGAAGTCACTGCGGATCGTTGATACTCGGAAATTTTGTTCACTTGGTACTATGCGTGCACAGCATTTGGGATGATAAACGTGGATGGCACCGTGTACCGATGGATGGGGCCAGAGCAGCCGTACCTTGCAGCACCTGCGTGCACACAAGCACGCCTCGAAGTGTTTGCAACTACGACCTCCTACCAATTCGATGTGGGCGCAACTGGGGTTCAGCTTGACGTCAACTTTACCACCTCGGCTTTTGACCTCGACAACGATGATGCCACCCATCATGATTGGCCTGTGACCTACGTGCAATTTCAAGTCTCCGCATTGGATGGATTCGCACATCATGTACAAGTTTATCTTGACACATCAGCCGAAAGCGTCGTAAGCGATAATTCCCACGAAGTGATGTGGGGGCGCGCCGGAATCAATGATCTGCCAGTATCGTTAGCAGTTGACTTGTTCATCGGCACGACAACCCAAGCTTTTGGCTCGGTGAGAACAAGGTCGCATAGAAGATACTATCTACTTCGGTAGTACGTCCAAGTTTACGTTAAAGACGGGCTTTCTTCTTTATGCTTCCCACAAAAAGCTTCTAAGAATAGTTCTACACCTTCTCATCGGCATCTCTATATATATCTCATTCTGTTTCCTCTGTGCAATTGTGTAACATCCTGCGAATTTTAGAGCACCACCAATGATCGAGTGGATTGGGGACATGCACACTTGGCGGTGATTCAACCCTCAAAGGAAAGCTCTATCGGCCCCGTCGCAAGTGCCATGGCTTCTGCCAACACAACCCGACATGCTTTCGTAGACCCCCACACTGGTGGCTTGGGAGTCTTGGTCGATGATCCAACCGGACCTCGCGCTGCAAACAACAACTGGCCTGTACTCGCTGCTGAGATTGACCTGAGCTTGCCAGGATCCGACACGTTGTCGTCTCCTTCAACGGCTGTCGCCTCGGCAACGGGGACTTTCCTACTTGCTCTGGATCTGGACGCTTCGATGCACTACTTTGGAACCAACCTCCCGCCATACTGGAAAGTGGCAGCTGGCACGAGAGAAAGCATCAAGACCAGCAAGGAGCCAATTCGCGTGACCAGCACCATGACTACAACCACTTCAGCAGTGGAAATGTTGGGTATGGCTGCCACTCAAGTATCAACAGTGCTGGCGGCAGCACACACTTTCGACGCAAAATTGGCTGCTGAGCACACGTCCAAAGGTGGGGAAAGCTTTGCGACTTTGACGAGCTTAGTATACCGGCAAGTTACTGGTGCATTAGAAAAAGTAAGCGATCCAGTGTCGGGTGCACCCTGGCTCTTTATGAAAGAAATTTCTAGCGACGGCGACGTGTCCACGGTACTACTTTTATGGGGAGGGGCATGTATGCAATTGCCTCTCTGCGGTTTGAGAATTTGGAGGAGTACAAACGGGGTTTACACAAACTTTGTGAACATTACTTTGTGCCTGTAATAAGCGGTTCTCGTGGTGGTGTTCATTAATGTTAGCTGCATATGGGATTTAGTAAGGCTTCATTTATTAAGTTTCCCTAAATTGTTTACTTCTGTCCTTCTACCGGTGACAATAGGTGGACGTGATTTACCCAGCTGCCCCTTTCTTTCTTGCCACGGGCAATGTTGAAACTTTGAAACGTTTGCTGCTCCCCGTGCTCGTGTACGCTGCGAATGCCACTCAAGTGTACGGTGAAGCCAAGGCTTATGATCTTGATTGGGCTCCGCACCATCTCGGGCAATGGCCTTTGTGCAACCTTCCTGCGGACCAACAAGAGCAAATGCCGCTCGAAGAATCGGGAAATTTGCTATTGATGGTGGCCGCCATCGTGAAAGCCCAGCAGCAGGGGAGCAACGCTGACCCCACAACAGACCCGTTAGAGTGGCTCAAACCGTTTTGGGGAGTGCTGAATCGCTACGCAGCTTACGCACAGGCTTCGCTGCCGGATCCCCAAGACCAGCTCTGCACCGACGATTTCGCCGGTCCCTCTCCACACAACACCAACCTCGCGGCCAAAGGCATCGTGGCGCTCGCAGCGTGGGCAGAAATAGCGCGCATGAACCCAACTGTGGATGCTTCCGCAGCGGAAGAGGATGCAAAGGCCTACGCTGGGAATGCATCCGCTCTTGCTCTCGAGTGGCAGAAGATGGCGTTGGACGTCAATGGCACTCATTACAAGCTCCAATTTGACCTGCCAGGAACTTGGTCGCAAAAGTATAACTTTTTGTTTCAAGAACTGCTCCAATTAGACCCGAAACCATTTCCTCCTGAAGTAGTGCAACTTGAAGAAGCATGGTATGCGGCAAATATGAACCAATATGGAATTCCACTCGACTCGCGGCAGGAGTACACGAAGCATGACTGGTCCATGTGGGTCGCAGCCATGGGCACGGACGACCAGTTCCATTCTATTGTGGAGGCGTGCTTTGCCTTCGCAAACAAGACTATGAGCAGGGTGCCACTCGGCGATTGGACGCACACATCCACGCCTCAATCGATAGCATTCAAGGCGCGACCTGTTATGGGCGGCATTTACGCAAAGCTCTTGCTGTAATGTGGCGTAGAAGAGTGAAATAACCGAGTTGAAGTACATGGCGGACCTATGCATACTACCTGAATATAGGCAATAAGAAATACGTGAATTCAGTTACCAACCACGCCTTCGTTTACGCGAAGTTACTCGTCAATTGGCGAAACAATGGACCTACCTTACATCTTTCCTCTGCGCCTCCATAGGACATCCAACGTATAAATGAAAATACCAGAAATTTCGTTACCCATTCCAAAATTGAATTCCAATTTCAAGGAACGACTTTGACGTGCAGCAGCAATCCCAGCAATTCAAATACTATTGTAAATCACTACGCATGGTGGTCATAGAAGTGCTGGAAAGTAAAGCTGGATCTAATACTTAATAATTACTAACTACATGGGAATGAAGAACAAAAATATAAAACACACATTTCATAAGACACAATGAGACCCCCAATTTCCAAGTACGGAATAGGGCAAGGTATCGTTGTTGCGCTTTTCTCTGTCATAGAGATAAGAAGTGAATTCTTACTCTTAGCCGTAGTACGATAGCCCTGCCAAGCGCCGCGCTTCTTCAAAAATGGCATTGGAAGTCGAGTAAAAAATCGAGAGTCGAAGAAACATCGGGGTCCAACCACGAACGAACACGCCTGGACCTTCTGTCTTCACGGTGTCACGTACCAGTTGGATTGCACGAGATAACGAGGAGCTTCCATTGCCAGCTACTACGCTTGCCTGGTCCCGAACTAAAAGTACGTCTAAGGGCAAAGCCAGAGAGGTGGCCCAAAACGCGGCATGCACGCTCGCGAGCACGTGAATGAGAGTGCCTTCGCCCTGTTGGCCGCCATGATTCTTGCTCTTGCCGTCTCCTAATGAGGCAGCCACAAGCGCTTTCTTGGCCAAATCGTAGCCAGCTAGCTGCCCCACACTCAGAGCTGCGCCGCGGACGACTAAAATGGCAGTCCCAGCCGAGCCCCAGGTCGATCGGAAATCGCTGTGCCAGAGCGCCGATAAAAACCGCATAGGAGGAGCCTCCCGAGACACCCCACGCAACTCACTTCTATTGCTACTGCTACTAGAGGACTGAATCGATTCAATTTGCTGCCGTGTCTTTTCAAGGTACAGCGGCGCAAATGTTAAGTAGCCGAGGCCACCGCTGAGAACACTAGCCGACACAGCGGTCCATGCTGGAACGCCTTCGCCCGCAGCGCGGGAACTGGAGGTTGTCAGTCTAGCTAGCGTGTCACGAATCATGGGGTAGGCTGTAAAACGCATCGAACTACACAGGCCTACTGAGAGCACATGCGTCCACAGTCCAGGCTGCAACAAGCCTCTGTTGAAGCCTTCTTTTACAACAATGCTTCGAGCAAATTTCGAAATTGAGGGCCCAGTGTTGCGACTACTCTCAACTTGCCAGCGTACTCGCAGCGTGTCGGCAGGGTTCAAACAACCTATGATCAAGCCACTGGCCATACCGCTGCAAACGAGATTCGCAACAGAGTTTAAAATTGAACTGCTGGAGCATGAAACAGTCCACTGGGGCGCCGCTTCGGCCATGATTGAGTCGAACAGCCGAACGAACCACTGAAGTAGCTTGCGTGGTAGAAAAAAGTGCTGGTGATTATTTCCGCTGAGT
>Ga0307978_1002618_pt1 | contig 12603 bp, 11 predicted proteins | sample OrgLakmetage1056_FD_203151 | JGI IMG/M metagenome (GOLD analysis project Ga0307978, IMG submission 203151) | Saline water microbial communities from Organic Lake, Antarctica - #1056 | ecosystem: Environmental > Aquatic > Non-marine Saline and Alkaline > Saline | place: Antarctica: Organic Lake...
CCTAAATAAATAACAAAAAATCAATTAAAAAAGCTCAAAGAATCAGTTTTATGAATCCATGAGCCTAGACTACTAGTGTTTCAAATTAAAGTAGAAAAGAGTTGTTTTTTACCTCAGTTCTTTGTTGGTGGTATTCAACTTGCCTTTAACCCAAATTTTGACTACACGCTCTCAGATAATCTATCAGGTATTGAACGCTTAGAATACACCCAAGATGACTTTAATATTCTAATGCTTTATAGTTTTAACAACACGGTAATAGCAAACACTAAAACAAAGATACTAACAAGAGCAAACGCTTCTCAAGAGTTTGATATAGACCTGGCTGTTGTAGGAACTACTAACGGTGCTAAACTAAATGCAGTGCTAAACGAGGGTACTCTAGGAATTATAGATGCTCCATTTCAAAGCAATCAATTAGAGTTGTTAAAACTATATCCTAACCCTTCAGACGGGATTGTAAACCTTCAATATTACTTGCCTGAACTAATGGACGGTGTTACGGTAAAAGTGTATGACATAAAAGGAAGACTTGTGTGGGCAAATAGCTTGGACAACGTTGTGGGTAAAACAACCAAAGAACTACAGTTGAGTAGTTTAAAATCTGGGAATTATATTGTAATGATGAGTGCTTATAAAAACGGAGGTGTTAAATACCTTTCTCATAAAATGCTGATTCTTAAATAGAAAAACTTACGTGAAAAAAATATTAGGAATACTCGTATTAATGAGTTGTCATGTCTTTTTTGGACAAAACACGCTAGGCATTTCATCTAGCTCTGTTACTGCGACTAACAATTTTTCGCTTATCGTAGATCTCGAAAATTCAGAAGCTGTAACCGCATTTCAGTTTGATATTGTTTATGATGGAAATGCGATAAGTTTAGCTACTGGACATACCTTAACAGAAAGGGGTACGAACCATGAACTTAGTGTAAGTAATATAGATAATAATACGATAAGAGTATTAGTATATTCTTCAAACAATCAATTGATTGATGTTGGATCTGGTGCTATGATTAATTTAAATTTCAAAAGTAAAAACCTGCCAGGCACCTATCCCATGTCTATCTCTAATATTGTTTTATCGGACGCAGACGGGTCAGAAATAATAGCTTCAGGTATTAATGGTCAGGTAATCATTCTAGGGCCCAAATTAAATTTAGTTACCACAGTTATTGATTTTGGAAAGGTTTCAATTCAAAGTGCCCCTTCTAGGAATATTACGGTTTTAAATGATGGAAATATAGATTTGGAAATTTCATCATATACTCTAGAAGCACCGTTTTCAATTAGTAATGCATTTCCCATTACAATCTCCGCTGGATCTAGCGTTTCACTTACCGTAGACATAGAAACTTCTTCAAAGCAAAATGTAACCAAACAGGCTGTTTTTACAACAAATGACACAGACCCTTTAAGAAAATTGCAAAAGACGAGAGTTTCGGCAAATATATATGCTGTTAACGAAATTTACATTGGTAGTGGGTATGGTGAAATAAGTACGAATGTCACCATACCCGTTAGCATCAGTAATATGGAACCTTTTAATGGTTTCCAGTTTGACATTACGCTACCAGCAAACATAAGTTATGTGAGTAATTCAGTTGCTTTTTCTGGTAGAGAGACAGATCATACGATAGTTGGGTCTATTAGAAATAGAGATACCCTTAGAATTTTAGCTTATTCTCCAACCAATTCAAATTTCAACAATACAACTGGGGAGGTGTTATCATTTAAGTTAATACCTAATGTAAACTCTGGTTCGTATCCACTTAATATTTCAACCCCTATTGTATCAAACGCTGAGCTTGGTAATATAGAATCTGATTCTTATTCTGGTTCTATCTCTATAAACGCACCCAACTTAAATCTTTCTCCTTCTAATTTTAATCTAGGCCGCGTACCCATAACCAGTCAGATAGTTAAGGATGTTACTTTAATTAATGCAGGCAGCTCAGATTTGATAATAGACAAGGTTATTTATAATTCTGAAGTGCTTACCTCTACAATTATAACGCCTTTAACACTGCCTGCTAATCAAAATACTTCTGAAAATCTAACGTTTACACCCAGTGTTCTTGGTCAATTTTCAAGCTCAATTTCTATTCGTCAAAATGGGGCATCAGAACAAAATGTAATTCAAATAACAGCAGATGTTTTCACTCCAAATTACTTACTTATAGAAGAGAAATCCGTTTACAAGAATGAAGACCATACGATCAATTTAGCGTTATCCAATAATGATGACATTAGAGCTGTTCAATTTGACATAAACATACCTTCAGGCTTTGTTTTTGATTATCAAAATACTACAAATGAAGCTGTTTTAGATAACTTTCAATTTTCAAGTTCAGATCTAGGAAACGGAAACTTTAGGTTTGTAATTTATACCATGAACAATAGTGTAATTCCTTCGGGTATCAACACACTATTAAATTTTCCTGTTTTCGTAAATAATTCTACAGATTTAGGAGACTATAATTTTGCACTTTCTAATATTGTGATATCAAACAGTGCCAATCAAAATGTTGCAAGTGAAGCCTTAGAAACAGGGGTGATTCAAGTGATTGAAGGATCTTTAGATGTTTCAAACTATAGTTTGGAGAATATTAAGACGTATCCAAATCCTTTTAATGAATTCTACATTATAGAAAGCGTTATTCCTCTTAAATTGGAGGTGTATGACATCAATGGAAAGATTATTCTAAGGAAAAACTTAGTCCGTGGTAAGAATAGAATTAACGGAACTAACTTATCGGAAGGATTTTATATTTTTAAGTTTAAACATAAAAATAAATACAGTTCAAAAATATTAATAAAAGATTAGAGTGACAAGAACTGTTACAACACATAAGAGTTGATTATAAGTCTTTAACTTAATAATAAAAAGTGGTAATCTGTTAAGTCAAACCCATTTTTAAATTCTGTTTGTTTAGGTCACCCAATAAGTAAAAATCAATGATCCCATTGTAATTTCCAGAAGGATTGCATTCAGTCCTTCCCCACTTATGAGACCTATGCATTTTTCTGCACCTTGTTTCCCATGGGTACTATGACCTCGGCTGACTTCTCTATTATACCAGCTCATGGTTGCACGCCAGCTGGCCCATTCATTAAAATGATTTAACAAATCATTTTTTAACGCTCCGTCCTCCAGGTAATTGCATCTTCTTTCACTCAATTGCTGCCGTATGTACATAGATGCACTTTTTGTACTCTTTGGGCGTTGCAATAATACTTCAACAGGCTCAGCAGAGCTGTGGTTACTTACCCGTGCATTTATGCCTCGTATGTCTTTTCTGCTTGGCCTGCCCCGTACTTGATAAGGGGTCAGAACCGTCCCGTATAGCTATCGGGTTTGTAGTGGTATTTGCTCATTAATCAATCACAAATAATCTTCACTTCCTATCTCACGATAGACCAGCTTACTAATGGTTCGGGGGCGTTACCCTGCCCATAAGGGATTTGCACCTTCGATATTAATACCATATCTTAGATATGATAACGATGCCTATGTTGGAGACACACAATGTATATAAATAATAGTCGAAGCGACAGTAAATTAATTGCTTTTGAATCATTTCAAACTTTGTGCTTAACCGAAAGTTTCATGCTTTGTAATTGCCTATTTTTGATAGACTAAACCTTACCTAACATTTAGAAAAAAATTATGATGGAAATAATATTTATAATACTCGGGTTAATATTAGGAGCTATTATATCTTTCTTATGGACAAAACAAAAATTCAGTAGGCATAATTCTAATTCAGAAAATTTAGAGTTATTAAAAACGGAAAACAGAGCTTTAGAGATTTCTATAAAATCTAGTGAAGAAAAATACAAGCGTTCCGAAAATGATTTAGAAATTGCTAAAGAGGATATTTCTAAAAAAGAAGTAGAGCTTAGGAAGCTTGATTCAAATTTTGCTGTTGTTAAAACCAAACTAGAAGAGGCAGTAAAGACTAAATCTATCCTTGCGGAGGAATTATCTAATGAATCTTTAAGTAATAAGGAGTTAGAAGTCAAAATTAATATCATTCAAAATGAGAAATCTGAATTAAAAGTAAAAAAGGAAGGTTTAGAAAATGAGAATAAATTAAAAGAAGATAAAATTCTCAGAACTACTCAGCTTTTAGATGACAGAACATTAGATTATAATTCTCTCAATAAACAATTAGCTACGGAATTAGCAAGTAATGAAGCATTAAGAGAAAAACTTGAAACGCAGAAACAAGAAATTGAGGATTTAGGGAGAAAATTCAATATTGAGTTTCAGAATATCGCTAATAAGATATTAGAAGAAAAAACTGAAAAATTCACGAATGTAAATAAGATAAGTCTTGAAGTAATATTAAAGCCCCTAGCGGAGAATATAGATAAGTTTAAAAAACAAGTAGAAGACAGTTATAATAATGAATCTAAAGAACGCTTCTCGCTAGGAGAACAAGTCAAAGAGATGGCTAAACTAAACAAGATTATTAGTGATGAAGCACGAAATCTTACTACCGCATTAAAAGGAGAATCAAAAACACAGGGTAATTGGGGAGAAATGATTCTTGAAAGTATTCTTGAAAAATCAGGTTTGCGAAAAAATGAAACATATTTTACAGAACATCAATTATTAAATGATGACGGTAATCCTTTAAGAAGTGACTCTGAAAATAAAAAAATGCGTCCAGATGTAGTAATTAAGTATCCTGATAATAGAAGCGTAATAATAGATTCAAAAGTATCATTAAATGCCTTTACTCGGTATTTATCATCATCTGATAAAGATGAACAGGAGCGTGAATTACAACAGCACGTTACTGCTATAAAAAATCATATAGTTACATTAAGCACAAAAGGTTATGACGATTACGATAAAGCCTTAGACTTTGTCATGATGTTTATCCCTAGTGAACCAGCTTATATTAAAGCTATGCAAGGTGACTCAAACCTATGGAATTATGCATATGACAAGAGAATTTTATTGATGAATCCAACTAATTTAATAACTTCTTTAAAACTCATAGTTGACTTATGGAAAAGAGAATATCAAAATGAAAATGCAATAGAAATTGCTAATAGAGGAGCTAAACTTTATGATAAATTTGTAGGATTCGTAAAGAACCTTGAAGACGTTGGAACTCATATAAGCAAAGCACAAGGAAAATATGATGATGCATATAAACAGTTGAGCACAGGAAACGACAATTTAGTGTTACAGGCGACAAAACTAAAAAGCTTAGGTATAAAGAATAAAAAGGATTTACCAAACGGATTAGAAAAAACAGTGATTGAACAAGAGACGCTTGGTAACAAAGAACTGAGGTAAAAAACATCTCTTTTCTATTTTAATTTGAAATACTAGTAGTCTAAACTCATAAATTAGTAAAACCGATTCTTTGAGTTTTTTTAATTGATTTTCTCTATTTTTCAGGAAACACAGAAACACAATAAAAAGAGATTTGGAAACGGTATTCAGAGAAATACGAAGGAAAAAAGCAAAACGGTTTTAAGAGAATATCTTTCGTAACGAAGCAAACTATTTGTTCCCAACCGGACCTTGTAGGCGAACAAAACTAAAATCACTTCTAGAAAGTCCGGCAGATACCAAGCTTTTTTAGGCCTTTTATTTCCCTCCTAATAACTCGCCACTTCGAGCACAGGTGGAGAGTTGATGCATCAGCGAAGAGACCTTCCGTCCAAATAAGAACACCAAAAACCAAACAAACGAAAATCTATTTCCAATTATGAATATTAAAAGGTAATTTTAAGCAGACATACATCGGCATAAAGGAGCTCTTTTTAAAATACCCTCCAACTAACCAAAAAGTCAAATTGACCCATGTGATTTTAAACACCAACACATACCAACTATGATGAAACCACTAGTACTCCTAAGCCTATTAGCACTTACATTTTCCTGTAAAAAATCCCAGACCAAAACCTCAGATGAACTGAATCTAGGGGGGCTCAGGGAACCCGCAGAAGTTGTTCGGGACCAATGGGGCATCAATCATATTTATGCCAAAAATCAGCATGATCTTTTCTTTGCCCAAGGCTATGCAGCTGCCGAAGACCGCCTCTTTCAGTTCGAGATATGGCGAAGACAAGCAACAGGAACTGTTTCTGAGATACTAGGAGAGCGCGAACTCAAAAGGGATATTGGAACCCGACTCTTTAAGTTTAGAGGCGATATGAAAACAGAAATGAATCATTATCACGAGGATGGTGTCGAAATTATTACGGCTTATACCAAGGGTGTAAATGCCTACATAGGCCATATTTTAAAAACACCAGAACTGCTCCCTATCGAATTCAAGCTATTAAATCTAGCACCCCAGAAATGGACGCCTGAGGTGGTAATTTCAAGGCATCAAGGCCTACTGGGGAATATAAATCAAGAATTACAAATAGGTCGCGCTGTGGCAAAGCTAGGTGCTGAAACGGTTAAGGATTTATATTGGTTTCACCCTAAGGACCCAGATCTTTCCATAGATCCGAGTATCAAAACAGATTTGTTATCCGATGACATTTTAGAGCTGTATAACGCCTATAGAACCACAGTCAAATTTCAAAAACAAGATATTGTTCCCGCATATCAAAACACCGAAGCAGAAGCAACTGTCTTATCCCTGTATGAAGGTAAGAACGACTCCTTGGCTATTGGCAGCAATAACTGGGTGGTAAAAGGCGAGCTCATGGCAGATGGCAATACCTATATGGCCAATGACCCACATAGAAGCATTGCTGTGCCTTCTTTGCGTTATATGACTCATTTAGTAGCCCCCGGCTGGAATGTTATTGGTGGTGGGGAACCCGAAATTCCGGGTATCTCTATCGGTCATAACGAATATGGTACTTGGGGACTTACCGTTTATAGAACCGATGGCGAAGACCTATATGTCTATGAACTTAATCCAGACAATCCTAATCAGTATAGGCATAAGGATGAATGGGTAGATATGGAACAGGTTTCGGAAACCATAAAAGTAAAAGGCCAAGAAGACCATACCGTACAGCTATCCTATACGCTCCACGGTCCTGTCACCTTAATAGATACCGAAAACAATGTAGCCTACGCCGTGCGCTGTGCTTGGCTAGAACCTGGAGGTTCGCCTTATCTAGCATCTTTACGTATGGATCAAGCTAAAACTTGGGAAGAATTCAGGGAAGCGTGTAACTACAGCCATATCCCCGGAGAGAATATGATATGGGCCGATAAAAAAGGAAATATTGGTTGGCAAGCAGTAGGCATTGCTCCTATCCGTAAAAATTTTAGTGGTCTTGTTCCCGTGCCTGGGAATGGCCAGTATGAGTGGGACGGCTATTTACCTATTATAGAAAAACCAAACGCTTTTAATCCTGCAGCAGGGTTTTTGGCTACAGCAAACCAAAATGTAACTCCAGCGGACTATACCCATTGGGACGCGGTAGGTTTCTCATGGTCAGACCCCTACCGTGGCGACCGAGTAAACGAAATCCTAGGGGCCAATAAAAAGATGACGATGGAAGACATGAAAGCCCTACAAACCGATTACCTCTCCATTCCTGCTAGAATTTTAGTCCCCATGTTGGAGCTCCTTGTTTTAACAGACAAAGCGGCAGCGGCTAAAACGGAACTGATGGATTGGGACTACAGGCTAGAAGCCAATTCTATCCCTGCAGCCATTTATGTAGCCTGGGAGAACCAAATTAAGGCACTGGCCAACGAACGCTTTATTCCCAAAGCTGGAAAAGGATTGGTACCCGGGATTCAAATGAAGCGCATCATGGATTGGATTGCAGCACCCGATACCCGTTTTGGAGCAAACCCAGTTTTAGATAGAAATATATTTTTAAACAAAGCCTTTATCAGTGCGGTGACTGACTTAGAGAAAAACCTAGGTGCAAATATGACCCAATGGCAGTACGGACAGGCAGATAACAAGCATACTTATATGGAACATGCCCTGAGTGATGCCGTAAATACCGCTACCAGAGCCAAACTAGACCTAGGGCCGCTTCCTAGAGGTGGTAATGCCTATACCCCAGGTTCTACAGGGGGTAACCTAAGACAAAGCAGTGGTGCTTCTTTTCGTATGATTGTAAATACGGGAGATTGGGATGCCGCCGAAGGCACCAATGGCCCTGGACAATCTGGTAATCCAGATAGTCCGTTTTATAACAATCTCTTTGAACCTTGGGCAAAAGACCAGTATTTTCCAGTGTATTATTCCCGCAGTAAAATAGATTCTGTGACGGTAAGTACAAAGATACTCCTGCCTTTAAAAAAGTAAGCGTATGCGTTTTTTGGTAGTAGAGGATACCTGTTGATGCAGCGGTCAATGTAGGTGCCGATTAAATGTCTGAACTTAAATTAAACGTATCCTTTCTACAAACCTCTTCCTCTATTGCTAAAAGGGAATCGGATAAAACTTCCCTCTTAATAAAGCACTGCTGGGATAGCAATGGGCGAGTTGATGTTATGGCTGACGGTGGTGTTCCATCCGAATGAGACGATGCAGTGATATCAATGCAGTGATATTGATGCGCAAGTTAATACCGTGGTAGTATCTTTCGTAGAGTTTCTTATTGATTTTTTATCGTTAATACCACTACTCGGTGTTTTAATTTTTTCCTTTTAACTATCCCAAAATCTCTCTTGCCCTGTGTTGATGTTAATTTGAGTAGAGCATCTTTATCTAATTGATCTTCCATATCGAAAATCTAATTAAATAGTGTTCGTTTCGCTCCTTTTCTTAGTTTAAACTTTGCTTTTATATTTGGAATTTTAGATCGATAATTCATTCATTTAAATCTAAAGCATATGGTCAAAAGCTTTAAAACGTTTGCTCACATATGGGTCTAAATGTCCTCAAACCAAAAATAATTATTTTCAAAATAAGCTGGGAAAGCTCCAATTCACTCTAATTCAAGAGTATTACAGACTTAAAAATCCGTACTATCGCGATCACTTATTAATTACTTGAACCCTTTAAAATGATGGGTTTTTTTATTTTATGCGTCGCCTTATGTGGCGCCCTTAGATTTAGTTGACTTTTTAATAAACGCCGATAAACGAGCAGATTTTGCCTCTCTTAATTAATAGTCTGTACTCTCAATTCTTTTTTGGTTGACCTATCCCCTATTTCTTCCCATTATTCTAAAAATCTCCAGCCTGCAACAAGGGCTTTCCCCATGTATTTAGGTAAAGAATTTTTGACTAAATCGTCTGAAAATTCTCGTCCAGTCTCTTTTTTATAAGTCGAGTTAATCAGTCGTGTGCAAGAGCCTGTAGGATAAGTTATATAACCCATAGATTGCTTTTCACATTCACTAAGCACTGCAAATTCCATTCTGACTCTCATTTTTTTGGAGTCGTTCCCCCCTTCGCATAAAACAACTCTGTCAATAGTCTGATTTTGAAGATACGTGGAGAAATTAGTTTGAAATTCAATGATGTCTTTTATTGTACTGTCTGCTTTTGGAATTGATAGGGGTTTTCCAAGGTTTGTCACAGAATAGGTGCTTTGATCTCCATCTATAATCAACATCCCTGCTGAATTACTCATTATTTCTATAGCTAATACTTTCATGTTTTATGGTGTCGGTTGTATATGTTCGTCCTTTTTTTCGTTCTATTCTTCTAGTCCTGTCAAACATACTCCTTTGCTCTCGAAGTTTTGGGATTGATGAAGGGATATGGCGGTTACCAATTGCAAATGTGTATGAGTGCGGCAGCTGGTTTTCATTCTAAATTGCTCTTGCTTGATACAAGTGCTGTTGAAATCCTATAAACGTATCTCTAATAGACTTTGCATCGCCAAGCTCTCTTTTTGCATCTGCAATGGCTTTGTGTTTCAATTCCAATAAGTCAGGGAGTTTAGAATCGTCTAGCTCATCAACTCCTTTCCTAATATATTGGTCTAGCACAAAGTTTAGAAATTCTTGTTGCTTTAGGTTATAGCTATTCATTTGAATTTTTGCTCTACCTGCTCTTTCTAATCTTGAAACCAATTCTTTGTGCTATGCTAAATAACTTAGCACATCAAAAAGGTCGCTATCTTCCCCATGAATAGGCTGTCTTAACTCTTCCAATTGCAAATTAGTATATCCTTTTAACAATCTTCTAGTGAAGAAACTAAGCATTTGAATATATTTTATGTTTCCATATTTATCAATTACATATTGAATATTTTACTTGTCAAAATCATTGTTTTGAAATTAATCATCCGTTTTATTACTATCTATTGGTTTTGCTTACAGGTAACTTATTAATGACAAGAAAAATGTGCTGTACTTTTTTTATTGTTTCAATAAATTTATTAATCATTTTATTGCCTTAAAAGTCTTTTTTATCAATAGCCTTCATAAAATCTCTGAAGTAAAGAAGGCATGCCTCAAATTCATTTTTATGTCTTACCAAAACATCTTCCTTGTAACTTATAAATGGTAGATCTTAAAATACAATATTCTCATAGAAAGCTTTAATTGGATCAACTATCATATTTTTAACTAGTTCAAATGAAAGGAAAACATACTCTGTATAAGTAAGAATTCTTGTTAATTCTTTATCACTATATTTTTCAATATTATCTATCAAACCTCTAGCTTTTATGTTTTCTAAATTGTGAATCAGTTTCCAATTATGCATTGCCTTTTTGGTTAATTTATTTCTATTATTTCCACAATACTATCTGTATTTTCAATCACAATTCTATCGCCAACGGACTTACCTTTAATTGAAACTCCAATTGGGTTTTTAATATTTACTTTTTGAACTCCATTTTTCATATCCATTCCTTGAGTTTGATAATCAACTAATTTTATTGTCAAAACTTTGTCTTGATTTAAATATTTGATTTTAACTGTACTGTTAAGTTCAACCTTGACATCAAATAGTGAGTTAGGAATATTCTCGAATAAAGATGCGACTGGTGCTTGTTCCAATAAAGGTTTGTTATTTATCTGTTTTGAACCAAATTTTTTTAAAGTATTCCATTCCGTTTCATAATAATTATTATCTATTGGTTTTCCGTAAGCGTTAAAACTCTGATAAATCAAGCGACTGATGCCGTTTTTAATTTCTAATGGCAAAAACTCAAATTCAATTTTTTCAAAATCATTGTATATGACTTTGTAACCCTGCAAATGCAGTTGTTCCCTACTTGATATGTTTTCGGTTAAATGAGCTTTGAATTTTTTACTCCCATTTTCAGAAAAATGAATCCCAATTATTTCATCCTTTTTAATTACTTCAATAAAGTTCAAATTTGCTTGGCTATTTAAGCCATTTTTATATTCCCTGTCAATCCGTCTAGATAACAATGTTGATATTAAAACTTTATTCAAATGGCCATTGTCGTAACCTTGAAGTAAAAATCCATTCTTATCACTTTCGTAAAGCGGTATTGAATATGTCGAAGTACTGCTTTCATTTATTTCCAAAACATAAGTGCCATCTAAGTTCAGATTGAAGTGTCTCAAAATTTTATCTTCTTCAATAGTTTCTATTTCTATCTCTTGTATAGGTTGTTCTTCCTTTTCTAGAGATAAATCAATTTTCAATTTGTCAATGAATGATTCATGCTTAAAAATAGAAGATCCTTGTTCCGTTTCTTCAGTCGGAATTTCTTTAAACACTTCAGTTAAAGAGATTATTTTGTCTTTTTTTGTATGTTTCTCTATGAAATTGATCATTTTTTCAATTTCTTCATTTGGATTTTCTTTTTCTCCACCCAAGAATCCTCCTCCGTGTATATATATTACCAATGGTGTTGGTTCGGCGGAGTTAGGAATGAAAATATCAAAAGTATTTTTTGGATAGGGTCCGTAAGAAATATCTTTTGAAAATTTCACATCAATTCCGTTTAATTCAATTGGAGAGGGACTGTACTCCAAGGTGGTGTTTTCAACCTCCTGTCCATTAATATCCTCATTTTCAGTGCAGGATTGCAGTAACAATAAAGCAATAAAAATATTTAAAAATTTATAGTTCATTTGTTTCAGTTTATATCTTATACCAAATTATATTTATAATGCCGTATGAATAAATTGAATTATTTTTTGATTGATTGAAATCAAAAATAACTAGCATAGCCTTAGCTACGGTAATTATTTTTGATGAAAAGCAGGCGAAAAAGAAATGATTTATTGCGTCATTATAGGTCTAATTTGGTATTAGACAATTTGATGGGTAAAAAGTTTAATTCCTTTTAGATATTTAGTCTTTTTTATAACTATCCAAATGCTTGTTAAACAAAGCCAAAGCTTTATCAATCCCTTTTGGCTGACTCGCATGCTTGACTTCAAAAAAACAGTGTAGTCATTAAAAACCAGTTGTTTTAAGCTTTAAATAGTCTAGGTTTCAATATTAGAATTGTAGTGTGAAACAGCATAATATAAAAATGCTGACTAAGATGAAGACAGAAGAAAATTAATAAAATAAAATAGTCATTAATAGAAATTGGTCACAAACCCACTTTCTGGACATGGAATAATAAAACAAGACCGTTGCATAATCCAACGATTTCGCTATAATCTCTTTTTTATGCTGATTATTTTTGGTGTTTTGTCTAAAACATTCTTTTTAAGTTCTATTTCTAGTCTTTTCAGTTATTTTTCTTACTATTT
>Ga0307978_1002622_pt1 | contig 12594 bp, 11 predicted proteins | sample OrgLakmetage1056_FD_203151 | JGI IMG/M metagenome (GOLD analysis project Ga0307978, IMG submission 203151) | Saline water microbial communities from Organic Lake, Antarctica - #1056 | ecosystem: Environmental > Aquatic > Non-marine Saline and Alkaline > Saline | place: Antarctica: Organic Lake...
CTCGCTCTCTTCTGACTGGGCACCGTCGAGACTGATGTCGCTTGATGATTCGGAAGAGCTGACGAGACTGGAAGGCAAGTCAAGGATCATGGGCATCGTTGGAGCCGTTCGGAATACACTTGAGATGACGGGGCTACCGGTAGGGCTGTCATTCACAACCGTCGGAGACAGGCTGAGTAGCGCACGGGCAGCAGAGAAGACAGTCTCTTCCTCCTTGTTTTCATGGGCAGGTTGGCAATAAAATTTTCCCATCATAGAAGGATCCGTTTTCCTGTTAAGAATCGTAGTCATGGTTGCGTCGTCTCTTGCCATTGCGTCTGGAATGAATGATGAATGAGCAGGTTCTAACTTATGACGGTAGCTTCCGTTTCATTTTGTTCGCCGAAACGGTGAGTACGAATGAAACGAATCGGGGAATCGCGCCGGCAGCGCTGGGCACGATAAACACACGACAAGCACGAATGACCGCGTGACCCAAGGAAATAGAAATCCAAGGATGATGGTGATGGGTCTTCCGGTGGGAGTTGGAAGCCAATCAGAATGAAAAAATTGTGGTTTTTGGGCGGTAAGTGGGACCCACATGAATTACTGTCGGTAGACTACCGGTACTCCTCGATACACTAGCCAGAGAGCGTGGGGTCCTCGCTTGAGACGTCAATAGCTGCACCACATGTGCGAAGCCTGTACACAATAGAATACCATAGTATGCAGACATGTTTATAATATTCCCGATCATGGCTACTCCTCGTTTCTAATCTTGGCGGGTCATCTACAGTACGAGCGGTTCCGGATGTTCCGGTGCTTCTTTTTGTGGTTCTGCTGTCTGCTCGGGTATTGACTGATGATCCACCATTTCGTGCGCATTGCTGCTTTCGTTTTGGCTGGTACATTCCTCGTCGCCAAAGTCTTCTTCGTCCGACAAGCCTCCGTCGAACACTGCTTCGAAAAGCGCCCGAAAAGAGATAACAGCCGGCTTGGATTGGGTGCTACTAGTACCGCTAGCCCTTCTCTTTTGTTCATGTCTTTGCCGTCGCCGAGCTTGTAGATATCTTGGTCGAAGATAGACCATTGCTGTTGTAAATGCAAAGGATCGGATGTTTTAGTGACGTGCCAGCACTTTAACGAACAAGCATACGATATGATACAATAAACATGCATGCAACGTACCGTTCCAAAATCCCTGCAACGGAATGGTAATACTAATGGTCAGGAGCATTTCGTAATGCACACGCCGGATGTCAGTTCCGTCAGTCGAGTCACAATAACTGGAATGTAGGTTAGATAGAGGGCACCCACGTAGAAGTACGATTGTCGCGCCACACGGGGCTTGGGAGCCGACCGACCCGTCAAATTGTACATAACCGCAGATGAAGGTACCGTGAAACGAAGCGTCGACCGTTCTCGCTGCAGCACAGCTTGGTGCGTCAGTACCATATTAATACTGACCAAGAAAATGGTTGACCATTTCGGGATTAAATCAAACAACCATTGATATAGCGAGGCATTGTCTCCTCTTTCACAAGTAGTTTGCCCATCGTGTTGCCACGACTCTTCGCAACTTTGTGGAAAAGGAGCGATCCAACAATCGAACAGGCCCGAATTGAACAAGTCCAGTACCAAGGAAGCTACCATCGTTGCCATACCAAACACCAAGGGAACACCGTGCAGCCAAGGTTCCAGTCTAGCAATCTTGCTGGGCGCCCAGCCCAATTTAATTATCAGTAGATAATACGCACTCGGCTGCCATTGTACATGGTTGCGGCGACTCCCGCTTGCTCTATGAATCCAACCGCTTCGCAAGTTGCCACGTTTCCAGCCGCCCAAACCACATTCTTTGTATCCAACGGCATGGGCCACGTGCTGGTAGACAGACCCGCCGACATGAATAGATCACAGACCGAGGACAAGCCAATCCGTAGTCTATGATAGGTGCTTTGCTCTCTTCGGTGTCGACGATTGCGAAAGAGGCAGTCGTAGACAATAAACCCACTGTCTATGATGCTCAGTGCGGCTGCAATCTTTGGCATGAAAGCGAGGACAACTTGCTGTCGATGAGACGGTTCGCCGTCGTAGGGAGCCATGGCCGAATAAAATGAATGAGTGAATAGAATGAGGACTACGTACCACGTACCAATGGTTGTTTGTGGAGGTACATCAGTACGACGCAGAAGAGAGATGTACAGTTAGTGTACTCCAATGTACCTATATGGTTCTTCGGGCCATAATGGTCAATATGTGCCCTCACACTCACATAGATTATTACAGTACGTGCAGTAGACCCAGACGCAGTATGCGCACGCGGTACTGTAGTACTGAGCCGCGATTTCCCGTAATCGTACGTCGTACCGTACTTTACCGCTATGCTGGTACTGTAAGTACGTACCTGGTACCGTACCGGAACGCCTCTTTTCTCTCCCAAACGCGCCACAGTATCATGCATACCGTAGGGCTCGGGTTTGTGCAGACTAACTATTGCCTATTGCCTAGCGTATTGCCTAAAGTCCTGCATACCTGGTCAGCTTTTAGCCGATTGATAACATCCTTATAATGACCGCGCCCTCTTGTTTGCTCATTCCTTCGATGATGATGGTAACGTGGAGTAAGATCCTCTTCATTTCTTTTTAGCTGAAAGTCTAATAATAATGTGGGATTATTACAATCCCACGGGATTGACTATCTGAGGTAGCTCTTGGAGTACCGGTACGGTAGGTGTGTGCACTCCTAGAGTAGCGGCTCGTCTGCCGCCAGCAGCCAACAACTCTGCCGGAGCGAGCGCCATGTAGCATCTTACCACAGGCTCTGCTCACGCACCCGCAGCAGGCAGCTAGCAGGGTCCACACTACTACTGTTAGACAGCGGTTGAACGACGTGGGGCAATTAATTGGCAGTCAGTGACCACTGAACTGCGTACTAGATGTAGACACCCTACTGTTGTCACTGGTAGTTTTTCAGTCGCTTTTGATGATTGATTCATGATTACGCCGCGCGCGCCCTAAAACTTCGTATGGAACGGTGCAAACGGCAAAATCTGGATTTTACTCTATATATTGAATACTAAATATCTCTTTCGCCGGGTGCTTGGTGTCCGGTACTCCTGCCGGAAGTTTGAGTGCTGAAGTCATTTAACAAGTCATAGTCATTCTATTCCGCATGTCTTTCTTGTCTTGTCACTATCTTTTTGTCGATTAAACACCCTGCAAACAATCTCGTCCTTGTTTGGAGGACATTCTCAAAGACTGCACTTCGCAACTTCAAGGAATCATAAATCATACAGACCGCCGGAGTGGGGGCACAACTAACTGCAACGAAACATCCAATCGTAGTGTTACGCGTCGTGTAGTAACCGAACCTGCGGTATAAGAAGAACACGCTGTCTGCACAAACAACAACTCGTTGACGATGGCCGACGAAGTCGACTATGGCTACGATGCAGTGGGCCGGGGCGTTGACGGCCCGGAAGAGGACTTGATTTCCATACATTCGTATACCACAATGTCGGCCGAAACACACACGCAAGGAGACGACGAAGAGTCGCAGACTGTAGATCTCGAAATAGCACAGCGCGAGACACAAGCGGTTGATTGGCTGCGCGGTGCCGTCTTTACCACATTGGCGGTTGCTTCTGTGGTTGTATCTACCCTAGTATTTACGTCTTTGTCGCATACGCAAGCCGCAGACTTTCACAACGCCTTTGAAGATGCGTCCGAAAAAATATTTGAATCTTTTCAAGAAAAAGTTCAGCACAAGCTTGGAGCTGTAGATAGTTTCGCTTTGGACTTGAGCTCCTTTGCGCGCGGAACTGACGCTGTATGGCCCATGGTGACTGTGGCAGACTTTGATGTGCGAGGTGCGAGTATGAGAAGCCTGGCGGACGCGCTCGAGGTCATGCTCTTGCCGGTTGTTACTGGTGATTCGAAGCAAGAGTGGGAAGGGTATTCCGTGCAACACCAAGATTGGATTCCTCAAGAAGATACTGCTGATGTAGAGTATGATTCCGTCGCGTTGGCTCGTCGTCGTAGACAACAACAAGTCTCCAAAGGCGGCAGTATTCCGAGTCATATTTACGACGAGAATGGGCCGGTTGAAGGCGAGGGGCCGTTTGCACCTCTGTGGCAAATCTCCCCTGTCCTCCCGGGAATTACTTGGATGGTCAACATGGACATGCTGAGCATCAAGTCCTTCGCGGGTGGCATCTCGGCTGTATTGGAGGGCAAGGGAACAGTCTTAGGAGAAGTCTCTAACTTGCATAGTTCCAATGAGAGCCCGACGCTTCAAGCTCGTCTGCACGAGATCCTGACTTCAGAGGGTCCCGAAAAGACGCCTGCTGCAGAACCGATCAGTCCGCTCTTTTATCCCATCTACGATCACTATGAGTCTGATAGCAAGATTGTTGCAGTCTTGACTACCATGTTCTCTTGGCGCTATTATTTTACCGATGTCTTGTCTCCCCGAACCAAGGGCATTGTCTGTGTGGTTGAAAATGTGTGTGGGCAATCCTTTACCTACCAGATTGATGGACATGACGTTACATACGTGGGCGAGGGTGACCACCATGATTCCAACTTCAACCTTTTGGGCAAGTCGGCTGATTTAGCAGATGACATAAAGTCTTCCGAGCACATTCGTGCTGGTGCCTCTCCGTTTGATGGCGATTACTGCAGTTATACGCTCAGTGTATACCCGTCGAAAGAGATGCATGAAGAGTTTATCACCCATCGGCCGGTCACGAATACGGTTGTCGTGGCCTTTATCTTTGCCTTTGCCTTGCTCTTGTTTGCGATCTACGACTTTCTCGTGGAACGCCGTCAGAAGATCGTCTTGGAGCATGCGCTTCAGTCGACGGCGATTGTTTCGTCCCTTTTCCCGGACGTTGTACGCGACCGCCTGTTCCGCCGTGAATCTGGTGATGGTCCTGGCAATTCGCCTCGCACTGAGCCAACTAGTGGCTTGTCACGTCAGAATTCATTAATGAGCACAAGTAGTCTTCTCGAGCCCACCCAGAATCGTCTCAAGACGTTCTTGAACGATTCTGACGGTTCGAAGCAGAATGGAAATGCTGACAAGCCACTCGCTGATCTATTTCCTAACTGCACAGTCCTATTTGCTGATATTGCTGGGTTCACCGCTTGGAGCTCGCTGCGAGACCCTTCCCAAGTATTCACCCTCCTCGAGTCCGTGTACCAAGCTTTCGACAAGATTGCAAGGAAACGTGGTGTGTTCAAAGTCGAGACAATTGGTGACAGCTACGTTGCCGTAACGGGGTTACCAGAACCTCAGGAAGACCATGCCATAATCATGTCTCGTTTTGCTCGTGATTGTCGGACCCAGTTTAAGGAAGTAACCCACAAGCTCGAGTTGACTCTCGGTCCTGATACTGGCGATCTTGCCATGCGCTTTGGTCTTCACAGTGGACCAGTTACTGCTGGGGTTTTGCGTGGGGAAAAGTCACGATTTCAGCTTTTCGGGGATACGGTGAATACCGCTGCGCGAATGGAAAGCACAGGTGAAAGAGACCGTATCCAAGTTTCACAACAGACGGCCGACATTATAATCGAAGCCGGACGAGGCCGATGGGTCAAAGCCCGTGATAAGATGGTGGAGGCCAAGGGTAAGGGATGTTTGCAGACGTACTGGGTAGACACCGCGACGAGTGCATCCAGTGGGGACGCCCGTAGTGCGTGCAGTGAGGATTCTCACGATGGCTTCCCTGGCGGTCCGGGCGGAAAATCTAACTTGTGGGGCAAAGAGTCCGAGATTCCCGAGGTAGCAATTCGAAACAAGCATCAGCGACTTGTTGATTACAACGTTGACCTCCTTTGTGGCCATCTGCGACAATTGGTGGCACGCCGAATGGTAATTGCTGCTGCTGGGCGACGGGATTCAGAGGGTCTCGGCCCACCTGAACTCGAAGCCCACCGTGACTCAAACAAAAGGTCCATGGTTCTTGAAGAGGTTACTGAAACCATCAAGCTCCCCAAATTCGACCCAAGAGCTTTCAAGGATCATGTCGATCCTGACTCTGTCGTACTTGAGCCTGCTGTGATCTCTCAGTTGAAGCGTTATGTCACGATCGTTGGAGCCATGTACCGAAACAACCCGTTCCATAACTTTGAGCACGCGTCGCACGTGACAATGTCCATGAACAAACTTCTCCAACGTGTTGTCAAGCCTAATATTGATCTCCGTGGCAGTGTCAAGGATAAGAGCAATATGAAGGAGGAGATTGCTTCGGAACTCCACAATTATACCTACGGTATCACGTCGGACCCGCTCACACAATTTGCGCTCGTCTTTTCGGCGCTCATTCATGATTGTGATCATTGGGGAGTCTCGAACAACCAGCTCATTAAAGAAGGTGTGCCAATTGCTTCAAAATACCAGAACAAGAGCGTTGCTGAGCAGAACTCGGTCGACCTCGCTTGGGATCTGCTTATGGAAAGTGACGAATACGGCGATCTTCAGCGTTGCATTTTCCCCACCGATGACGAGTACAAGCGTTTCCGTCAGGTTGTTGTGAACATTGTCATGTCCACCGACATCTTTGACAAAGAACTTGGAGGACTTCGCAAGAATCGTTGGGCTAAGGCCTTTGGCAATCCTAATGATGTCGAGGGAGAAGAACCCGAAGACCCAGAATATCAACAAGACCTGAAGGCGACGATCGTGATTGAGCATATTATGCAAGCATCTGATATTGCCCATACGATGCAGCATTGGCACGTCTACCAGAAGTGGAACCGACGTCTTTTTGACGAGTTGTACACTGCTCACCGGGCAGGTAGGATGGAAGTTGACCCCTCTACTTTCTGGTACAAGGGTGAACTTGGCTTCTTTGACAACTATATTATCCCCTTGGGTGAAAAGCTGAAGCAATGCGGAGTCTTTGGCGTGTCTAGCGACGAATGCTTGAACTACGCCACGGAGAATAGGCGAGAGTGGGAAGCAAAGGGAGAAATGATCGTTGCGGAGCTTGTTGAGAGCTTTCAAAAGAGAGACAAGGAGGACACAGGTGGACCGGTGAGCACCGGCAAGAAGAAGAAGAAGCAGTCGCGCCATACCAGGCGTCGCAGTCTGCTTACTACCGGGGGTTAAAACGTTAATTCATTCCGGTACTACTGTAGTACAAATTCATGTTTTCACGATATCGTCAGCTGGATGTTGGTTGGTAGTGGGTAGCAAGTATATAGATGATGCATTCAGCTACGATTCACTCTCCTCTCTCTCTCTCTACAACTAGCAACTGGTACATCACGCTTGGATGCAGGCTCCTGCTAGCAGCTCTAGCTACAGTACTTCTCAACGGTGGATTGTCGTCGATTGATTCGAAATTACCTGAAGCGCCCTTAGTTTTTCACAAGAAACCCGGAAATCAAACGACGAAATAATCGCTGAATGGGGAAAAAATGAGCGATCGAGCCGCCCGCGCCGCACTCAGTCTGATCGTTGTCGACTACGATCGTCTCATCCATCACACATCATCATTCATCGGCATCCCAAAACCATCACCATCACCATGCCCTTGACAGAGATCAGTAACCAAGTAGCCAGGGCCACACACGGGATCCAGGCGAGGAATAGCTCAAAGAAGGTAAATGAGAGCGTTCACAAGAAGAACAGCAGCAACTTTGTCGTGCCCTCTCAGCCACTGCTAGTAGTCCCTACTACGGCGAACACCGAGATCGAAACGAGTTCGACCCCTCCTCCTCAAGATCAGCAGCTCTCAATCGAGTCTCTCAAAGTTCAACCATCCTTGTACGACTGGAAATGTTATTTGTGCAAGCCTCTAAAGGGCCCGTTGGTACATAAAGCCGTTTCATTCATCGAGCAGCCGCAAAATGAGGAGCAAAAGCACGTTGAATGTTATCTATGCCAGTGCACTGTACCGGCAGCATCCAAGTTTCTTCTCGTTCATTGTGGAGGAAAGAAGCATCAACAGTCGTATCAACTGCTCGAAGCTTACCAGTCCATTTTAAAGGGAAACGACAAGCGACCTCAACAGCGCGTCGATAAGTGCTTGGCGCTCCAGAGCAGGATTGCTCTTCTTACTCGAGCTGGACACAGAAACAAAATGACCTCATTGCTCCTGCAGCATCTTCAAACAAAGGATAGCAACGCGGAGAAGCATTGGGAATGGATCGTTATCAAGACTCTTTTGGATATGGAATCTGAGCAATTGAGGCAAGAAGAAGAAAAAGCTATCGAGGAGACAAGTAATGACATCTGCGCCGAGAAACTGGCAGCGGAAGCCATGCTCCACTTGAAAGAATCCGAGTCTATTGTCTCTGATGACCTCCAGTACTCGCCGTTTAGCCAAGACGACAATGACGAAATCTTCTTTTCGGCCTTCGCCTTGACGATGGAAGACGACAAGGCGTTTGACGATACTGTCGTGGTTCTTGGCGACGAAGAAAAAGCTGCATTCTTATCAGACAATGATGAAGACTATGAGGAGAGTCAAGATGATTTTCCGGAAGAGATCGAGGACTGGGAAGACGAATGGAATCTTGGCCTGCACTTGGATGAATCTCTGCTCACCATTCCGGAAGTGGAGGAAGCCATGAACAGCTTCCTGACGACGACAATCGATTTCGAGTCCTTTTGCATTCTCGAGGACGAGCGCAAACTTGTCACCAAACACGAGGAAGACGTCCGAACTGCCTTGGCTGTCGTGGAAGCCTTGGCATTCTTTGGCCTTTAACGCGACGCAGGGCTGAATTGAAGTAGCAAGCAGCACATGGCATCTAGTTTATAATGCTATAACGTAACGAGTACCATTGCTTCAATTGGTCTATTCAATATCATACTACTAGTAGGCTGGGATCCATTGTCTGGATAGTGCGGTACGCTATGGGGAGAGGAGGTGCCGATGGCTTAGCACGCATTACTCCGTACCCCGTACCTCAGTAACGATATGAGTTCCGGTGAGCGATGGCATGACGGCCCACCGGAGCTATTACTGCTAACAAACTAATGCAACCAATAGGAAACGCTGCCATTGCCCTGTTTCTACGGCACTGCACTCGGGCTTACATATATAAGCCCGAGTTCGATATGGATATGCAACAACTCTGTACAAATACAGCACTACAAGTTATCAAGATCGAGTTAATCTATTCCTCTGCATCGTGCGTACAGAAAGACTGAATGGAACATGTAATCTACGCTGATTTTGAATCCTTTTCGCTGCATTCATTCCCATACTCTCGCGTCCATTCGCTCTCGCTCTCGGCACAATAAAATCCTTAGCTTGTCTCAGAGACCCTTGCACCGGTGGGAGTAAATATCAAAATCCCGAGATCTAAAACCCGGCGCCATCAAGGGTCGCTTCTTGGCAGCGGCAGCGGTCCCACTCTGCACGGGCTGGAGGGAACTTCCGCTCCGAATAAGTTCGGCCGTCAAGAGCACAACGAAACCAACGGCGACTTCAATATACACGTCAACGGGAGGAATCTGGTGAGCCGTAGCGGTAGCATCTTCCACGAGCGAGTCTTCCAGTTCTTGTAGCAAGGAACGGTAGTGCAGGCAACTGTAGGCGGCGTGGATCAGCAGCAGCGTGCCTACAACGGACAAGAGGTAGCCCATGGTGGAAATGGTAATTAATATACCGGGGGCTTGGGGCAAAACGGAAAGTGGAAAATAATAAGCAGCGGCTGCGACGGAGTTCAAGCAAAAGCGCGCGAACTTTACCGGCCGGTCGCGATTCGCGAATGCGACATGCGACCAGGAAAGAAAAAGAGAAGATCATACAATGGAATGACTCCTCTGCCAATAAGACCGCCATCAGTATACCCATTGTCACTGCCACTCTGTCCCTGTACGATATAGCAGTGGCAGCATGATTTCCCAGAGACTCCGGATGCCCTCGTACGGCCTCGTGCTGTTGATTTGGATCGCTCTCGTCGCTGTAAGAAGCAGCGCTCTTCGAAATGTTCCCGAAGAGCAGCAACATCAGCAACATCAGCAACACGAGACTACTGGTACAGGACGACGGCTCTCTTCTGCAGATGGTAACACTGAGGATTTTCAAAAAAAGCTAGACTCGCATCTAGCTCTATTTCAACACTCCAAAGAGGTTCAAGTCTTGGGACCCTCCTCCTTTCCCAAACCATCCAACTACCACAAGACGCATCCGACCGATGACATTGTCATCAACTTGCAACCAGTCTTTGGCAAGCACCGACGCGATCAAGACGTGGTCATGGCGTTTGCCGCAGAATATCCCTTGAAAACCTTTGTTATCTTTATTGAATCGCTAAGGGATACCGGCTTTACGGGAGACATTGTGCTGGCGGTGCACGAGTTGGATCTGCGACAAGACGATATCAAGGAGTATCTCTCACAAGCTCCCAACGTGGTAATTTACGCGCCCAAGCAACAGTGTTACAATGCCGAAAATGAAGAAGTCGAATCTGTTAAAGGTGGTATGCGTATATGTCAGTGTCATCACTTGTATGGTCGTCGCCAAGGAGGCAGCCTGGCCAACGTGACGGCCTTGCCGGATCCGAGACCGGCTCGAACCGTGGCCGTGACGCGGTACGAACTCTACTGGATATTCACCCGCAACTACAATCCCCAACAGTGGATACTCTTGGTGGACGCCCGGGATACCTACTTTCAAACGAATCCCTTTACCGACGTGCCCCGCCAGACGGATCCGTCCGTCCAGTCGGGGGTCTTGTACTTTTTTGGTGAAAATGTCGACGCCACGCGCTTGGGAAAGTCCAAGCAAAACAACAAGTGGTTGTCGAATGCGTACGGCAAAGAGGCTGCGGCAGCACTAGCCGAGAAACCGATTGTTTGTTCCGGAGCCACCATGGGCGAGCAAATTTCAGTGGAAACGTACCTGCGAGCCATGGTGGCAGAGTCGGACGAAACCAAGACGGTCTTGATGGGCGCCGACCAAGGTACGTTGGGCGACGAATTATTACCTTCTTGAGTCAATCGCACTCCCTCACTCACAATATAAATCTACTTTCGGCACGCTTGTGACCAAGGATTTCACAATTTCTTGTACTACAGTCACAAACTGTCCAATGCGGACCGCATTCACGATATTGTTGTCTTTGATCAAGGAACTGGCATTGTCAATAACATGGGGGCAATGCGTACGGCTCCACTGGAAGAATGGGGCAATGGGAGAATGGTGCAAGAATCCGACGAAACAACCCAAGTTTTGAACTGGGACGGGACCGCCTCTCCCGTTGTACACCAGTTCGACCGGCACAACAGTTTGTCCATTTATTTTTTCAAAAAACGAGGGCAGAACTACATGCGACAATGGCGTGACAAGAGCAATACAAAAGAGCAGTCGATTGAGTAGACAAATAATGTATGACATGGATAACATATAAGGCAATGGTTAATTACATTTTGCAGTGCAGCATTGACCTTCGAGGACTACTGACGGGCTGCCTTCTGGCATTATCATTTTCTATATGATCAACGGATCATCAGCAACCAAGGCCATCCCTTGCTTGAGCTATTGCATTATGTTGTCTCAGGCTTCCACCAAGTGGCCCGACTTTCAGCACACTACCTTTCCGAAGACCTGTTGCGCTGGCAAAGGCAAACGGTGCGAACCCAAGAAAAAGTAGTGATCACAAAATCTTCCGTTTCATCTTCTGCTTTTATCACAGTCTTTGTGGCTATACTACACTTTCTAAAGTACGTCTTTTACTTTATAATCATCACATTTTACATTCATTAATTTAGGGTCATTCTTGACTCTTGCAGGAACAGACGAGTTTGGGATAAATGGAACTTTACACGAGAAATAACACGATGGCTCCAATAATGGGAAAATTCGCTATGACCAGCAAACCAAAACGGAGGAGTTCAGATGTCAAGTCTACGAGAAACCACAGTTCAAAATGCATCCACGCGTGGAGCTCTACTGGTATTCCTAGTACTGGGGCGGGCCGGCGTACCCATGACCATCCGTGACTAACCGTGACCTGACTGCACTGGACTGCACAGCCGCCTACATGGTCTAGTCTTGTTTTAATTTTTTGATGAAAGATATTATTGCACCCAGCTGTCCAGCTGTACTGAATTACGTACGCAAAAGGGAAACGGCGACGGGTCATTACGAACAGAAATAATGACACTCGGAACGAACGTCAGCAAACATCATTAATTTAAACAGAACTCTGAATCCCAAGTCCAAGGTACCGTACGTAATGTCCAAATGCCGTTACAGTAAAGGTCCGGCAGCCACTCTTGCTGCCGGCACCAACTACGTGGTAAAATTCTTTTTCTTGAACAAAATAAAGAGCAAAGACGTGAACTAAAGGCCCTTTCGAGCGGCCTTATCGCGGCCCTTATATTCTTGTTGCTAGTAGGTCCCTCACATTTTCCACTGGTCATCCTGGTCCGGACAGCAGCCGCAATCTTCGCTGCTGACCGTCAACGCAATGGACGACGTTTTCTCTGCCTGCAACGACGAAGACGACGACAGTCTCTTCAGAGACGATGATGGTTCCATATCTGATCAGAGCAAAGGAAGCGTCGAAGTGGCCAAGGAAGACATTGCTCTCATGTGAGTGCTCGGTTACCACACCTTCTCTGTTTCGTTAGTCTGTTTTCGCGGTAGAT
>Ga0307978_1002623_pt1 | contig 12593 bp, 11 predicted proteins | sample OrgLakmetage1056_FD_203151 | JGI IMG/M metagenome (GOLD analysis project Ga0307978, IMG submission 203151) | Saline water microbial communities from Organic Lake, Antarctica - #1056 | ecosystem: Environmental > Aquatic > Non-marine Saline and Alkaline > Saline | place: Antarctica: Organic Lake...
CCAAGGCGGATTGAGCAACCTTTGGCTTATAGTGGCGCTTCTTTCTCGACATCGAACACTAGCAGTTGGATTACTGCTGTGTGTGGTGATGCGTTCGCAGCAAACCTTCTCGCATCCGAAGCATCGCGCAAGCTATCACAAGCCAGCAGTAAAGCTGATATCGGTCATAATTAGATAGTGTGTGCAGATCGTAGCTACCTGTACAGTACTCGCCTCGGTACCAGGTACTGTAGCGACTACTTACGATATTGTTGAGTTGCTATTATTATCTACCAGCTTTTAAAAAGCACAGCAACCAGGATACATTATTTCTTCGCAATCTAATTTTTGTTCTCAACCGACCAACGAACCGCGTGCCGCGTGACCAGAGCATTTGATAAGACTCGACACAAAAGAACCTCGACGATGGACACAAGCAAGAAGAACACCGTCAACATGGGCGATCAAATGGACAATGGAGCGACGGAGGGCACCCCTAATGGGGATGGCGGCACTGTGTTGGTGATCCCAGCTGCCATTGAGAGCGCGAGCGAGCCTTCAGATACGCTCCCGGAATCATCATCGCCAGCAGTCACAGAAGATAAGCGCATGGGAACCACCGCGAGCGCTCGCTTCAATATCTTGAGCACAATGGTGGGAGGCGGCTCCTTATCTCTTCCAATGGCCTTTCAAAAGTCCGGTAATGCTCTTATGGGACCTCTATTGTTGCTACTTGTGGCTTTAGTCTCTGACTTTTGCTTTCACATTCTCGTGAATTCGGCACGAAAGCTATCGCCCATTTCACCGAATCAAACGACGCCGGGAAAGGATTCCTTCGAGTCAATTGCGAGCGCGGCCTTTGGTAATAAGGCGAACGTGTTCTCGATGGGACTCGTTACGGCCATGTGCTTCTTTGGCTGTGTGGGATACGCGGTCCTACTTCGCGACATGCTCTTGCCGGTAAGTTGCATGTTGCATAGGCTTTGTCATCACCAACGACGGTCGACGGTCCCGTCCATCTCATACCTCACTCATCTCTTGTCGCAAACCTATACTCGACTCGTAGATCACCGAGGTAATTTTTCATACCTCCGAACATGGTCCAACTGTTTACAATAACATGACCATGTTGACAGTTGTCTTTCTCGTTACACCTCTTTGTACGCTCAAGACTTTGACGGCCCTCAAACGATTCGGTGCCGCCTCCATGTTCTCAGTGTTGATCCTCGGTTCTTGCATTGTCTTTCGCTCGCTCGAGTGTAACTTGGGTTCAAGCCAAAGTGGCCACTGGTGGGATGCCTATCAACTGTGGCCCGACTCGTGGAAAGAGCTTCTCGATGCCTTTCCGCTCTTTATTTCTTGCTACGTGTGCCATTACAATCTGCTTCCGGTACACAACGAGTTTCGCAATCCCAGTCCGCAGCGAATTTCGTGGTGGCTTCGATCCACAGCGGGAGCTGCCACAGGCTTTTACATGGTCATGGGAGTCGCTGGGTCTGCGTACGGTCGCTGCACGGCCACGGGAACTGTGCACGGCAATGTGTTGTTGGACTTTCCTGACGATGATCCTCTCTTGTTGGTGGGCCGAATGTGTTTGGCCATTACCATTACACTAGCCTTTCCCATGCTAACAATCCCAGCCCGAGATATTATCATTCGATCGCTTCCAAAGTCTTTGTATCAAGCCGTGGCGACGGAACACGAGAGTAGTGGCGCACCCGACGATGCCGAGGAGCGAATGGACGTGGAACAGGATGCGATTCAGTCTCTCCAAGAGCCCTTACTCGAAGCGAATACTGCTGATGGTATTGGAAGCGAGACAGTGTCGGCATCGTTTGGATTGCGACTGCTTTCCGTGACCGTCTTCTTTTGGTCGGCTGCTGCAGTTGCAAGCTGTGTCAGTAGCATCGACGTGGTGTGGGGTCTGCTTGGATCAAGTCTTTCGATCCTCTTGTCGCACTTGATTCCTTGCGCATCCTATCTGGTAATCTCAAAACGATCCAGCCAAAGCACGGAAGATCCACCTAGCCGCCATTCAATAGTTGTGGCATGGATTTTGATTCTGGTGAGCACGCCGCTCATGTTCCTCTCGACGGGCAACGCGATGTACAGCAATTTCTTCCGAGAGGAGTAGAGTACTGTAATAGTCCATGTGCCAAGGGGAATCAATAAATAATATCAGCACGCTCCGACCATGGTAACGAACCAGACAGCAAGGGTATTGCTATGCAACAAAGTTGTAATAGTCTATGTGCCAAGGGGAATCACTAAATAATATCAGCACACACACACATACACTCCACGCTTCTTGTTTAGAATACCTCCTCGTCCGACTCGTCTACATTGGCCGCCTGCGAAGCGCGAGCTTTGTGAGCGGCGTCTTCGCGTCTCTTTTCCTTGCGGACCATGGTTGCCGTGGCAACGTCATCCTCTAGCTGCTCCATGGTGATGCGACCATTGTTGCAACCCGCCACGGGGCACTGACAATATCCCTTGTTTCCAATCATGTGCATGATACCGACTCTGGAAAAGACGTGGGCGCACACCTTGCTCTTAACGGGGTCTTCGAAAAGCGCTCTGGTGACCGGACAAAGGAGTGATACGGTGTTTGGGCCCGTTTGCACTACCTCAATGTCATCGTCGGCTGGTTTCTTTGCGTACATGTCCTTTTCTCCAAGGGCCGTACTAACTTCTCGGTAGTAAGTTTCCTGGTGAACGTCTAGTTGCGAGCCTTGACGACGTTTTTCTTCCGCGTCCATGAGTAGCTTGAGCTGCTCCTCATAGTCTGTAGCGACGGCTGCGTTGCCTTCCGTGTCGGTATTGTTTGACTCTGTCAGTACTCTCTGGCGCAGCTGGCGTACCGAAGAGACAAAGATATCGACGGTACGATCGCGGTCGACATTCTGCTCGGCTAGCTTCTTCAGACGCCCTCGCTGCTCGTCGAGAAAGGCTTGTACTTCCTCTTGACTAATGAGAGCCTTTCCCTCGGTCTCCTTGGTCATCATCATGAGAATGCTCTCGATATTGCCAGAGTCCGAGATATTGGCGGCTGCGGTAGTGCAGTGCGCGTGGTTCTGCTTGATTCCATCCTTGTACGCCGCTTCCTTTTGCGAGATGGAATCCAGCATGGCGGACGCAACGAGGCATCCAGAGTTGTTCGTGGCGTAGCGAGACATGTTACACGGGCGGCGGGGGTGGGGGGGGGGTACAGTATGGCAAGAGGGAAGGCAACAGCAACAGCAGCAGCAATAAAACCGGTCTGTACGGTACCAGCAATGCTTTTTTCCGTTTCCGTTCACAAAAAGACGTTTCTGTTTCAGATTTTAGCGCTTCCGGTACTCACCCGGTACTCAATTTTAAATTATTTCTTCCGTTTCATGTTTTGAACACCCGCTGCGCTCTGCGCTATCATGTCCGGTATCACTATCACAACATGGGAGAGCGCAAAGCAAAGCATCTGTCAGTCATTGTGAGTCTACCTTCCAGTCGACACCAAGCACAGCTTCTTCCCATTCCATTCGCTCTCACTCCTCGATACGTACGTAGACTATGTACCGTTTCCGATCTCGCTCTGCGATTTGCTGGTCGTTCTTTCTTGTTCTTTTTTGCTCTCGACTGTTTGGTTGTGTTGCTGCTGCAGTAGACGATGATGCTTCAACTACCAAAGATCAAGTCTGCACTGTCGCGGGAGATTGCAGCGATATCGAAGACAACAACAACTTCATCAGTATCGATGCTCCTGTTCAAGAACGCATCCGACAGCTCGAGAAAGAGGCCTTTGCAAAAGGGCGATCCGACCCAAAGGCGCGAGCCCTTTGGCTTCAAGTGCTCGAGCTGAATCCTCGCTCGGGCAACGCCGTCTTTCAACTCGGACTCATTGACATCTTTTCAAATGACAACGAACGAGCGCAGCTTGGAGCTGATTTCATTGAGCGATCATTTGATCCCAATAAAGTCGACCATACAGTTCCTATTAGCGCGGAAACGATTCACTTGCTGGGCTTTGTGGGACGCTTTCGATGGCAACGACGCGACTTTCCAGCAGCCTATCGCAACTTACTATGGGTCTGGCGAGCCACGGACAAGAAGGATGTATGCTTTGGAACGCAGTTATCGACTATGCTCCATCCCTATCCCATGTCCGTACAAGAGGCGGATGAAAAGCTCGAGCTTTACATGTCGAATGCACAGCAACATCTAGAGGATATCAAAGAGAAGGACTTGAAGCTGGAAATAACATCCTCGACCCACCCCTACGTCCACATGACGGGGGATGCTTACCTGTACTGTGTCTCGAGCATCTTTCATCTGTCATTTTACTACCGAGCCGATGTGGCAGCTGCAGCTAGTATCCATTATCGCATCGCTGCAGCTTTATGGCCACAACTGTTGTACGTTGGAGAGCGATATCGGAAAAGGCAAGAGGAACTCGCATCCTCCGACACACCGTCAGCACTACCCAAACCATGCGTCGAGCGCAAGATTCGCATTGCCATTGCCTCGGGCTGTATGTCCCACGCTCACCCGGTCAGTAACGACTTCCAAGGCGTGCTCAGTCGACTCGATCGCAAACGCTTCGAGGTCACTTACATTTACTTTAACGAGCAACAACTACCTCCGGATCCCTTTGTCTATCGACACCGACAAGACAAGGTCATCATCTTGAACAAGAATGGCAAGGACGGCCAGCAGTCGAATGCAACATGGACGACTGAATACTTTCCAACCATTGAAAACTTGGACTTGGACATTTTGCTCTACCTCGATGTCACTATGAGTTCCGTAGCGAGACGCATGGGCTATTCTAGACTGGCCACGATACAGGTCAATACGCACGGACATCCAATGACATCAGGTATTGATCGCAAATCGATGGACTACTTTATTAGTTGGCAAGCTGCCGAACTCGACTATGCGACGGCGGCCACGCACTATACGGAAGAGCTCGTCTTGTTGCCGGGCGAGGTGCCACACCAGTACTACGAACCTCGTACCAACTCAACACACTCATTGATTGATGGTGGTGAATATGGCACAGCCGTCAAATACGGCTTTGATTTTGGCAACGGTCGCTTGGTGGCCAGTGACAAGGGCGGCGAACATTGGTACGTTTGCATGCAAAAGCCCCACAAGTTTCAACCCGAGGTTGACCCCCTCTTTTGTGGGGTACTCGGTGCTGATCTCAATGGGCACTTGGTCTTACATGAGGAGGACTCTTCGGCCAAGAATCAAGCCCGGTTGGAACAACGACTGCAAGAGGCCGGCTGCGATATGGATCGCGTCCATTTTTCACCCGCTTTACAGCATCACAAACTCCTTGCGTTGTATGCATCCGCGGATGTCATTTTGGACTCGTACCCTGCAGGTGGTTGCACAACGACTCGTGAAGTGCTTGAACTCGGCAAGGTTTTGGTCACACTGCCTGCTCGATTCTTGGGTGGACGATGGTCGTATGCATATTACACGATCATGGGCGATGAGACTCTATTGGAAACGGTGGTGGCCGAGTCGCCATCCGACTATGTAAAAAAGGCGGTGCGATTGGCGACCGATGCGGGTGTTCGCAAAGAGGCGGAAGATCGCATTCGAGCCAGTCTCCCCAAGCTCTATGGACGCACAGAAGCGGTCGATTCTTGGGAGAATGTCCTGGTTTCGATTGCGCCGGTGCGACTGGCGGATGCCAACGGTGGGTGTGGATCAGAACAGTTTCGATAGATGCCACCGTAAGCACTGGACCGGCTGCAAGGTATGTTATTGCATAGGAAGTTGAGACGTACGGCACCGGGCTCCTGAGTTCGAACGTATGTTTGGATAATGATCGCAGAGCAGAGTCAGTAACGAGCTCTACGCAGTCTAGCTACGAGTAGTATATCACATATTAGAAGACGTCTCGTTCTACTGTACGAAGCACGTTTCATCCGCTCTACGTTAGCCACCCCAAGAGGCAAGACACGGTGGCACGAATGCCCTGCCGTAACATAGAGCCCGGGGATGAGGAGCCATCGATCGAGAGTATCGCATCATTTTTTTCAGGGTAGGAAGGCGAACACATCGATCATTATTTGTCTCTCCTTAGCGATCGAAACGTCAGTTTGATGGGTAAGTCGATATGCATACAGATATCCATCCAGCGCACATCTAATACATGTAGGTGGATGGAGTATACATCCTCCCAAAGAGATGAGACATGCAATTTGAAACTGGTTTCTGCGAAGCGTGATTAATGTCTTGAGACGTGCTATTCATCATTGGACTATCTGGCTGCTGGCGACTCCTCTGCGTATCGCATCGAACAAAGCACCGTGACTGTGTATACAGCCCGCTTTCCTCATCGCAAACTTTCCTCTTCATTCTACTTTATCACGATGAATGCCGCGTTGTGCTCCTATTTTACAACCGAAGTCGACTGCACATACTCTGGGATCGACACGTCGACCTTCCCAATTCTTACGAAAGTCTTACCCATGCGATTCGGCTTCGGTCGTTATTGCAGTCGACGCTGCAGATCGATTGTAATCGCATCAGTAGGTCTACTTTAGCGATGAGGACATTGTCATTCCCTGCAGTCTGCTAACAATGTTGTGAATGGAACCTTGTCTCTTCGTGAGGTTTGTCGAGTCTGCGATGACAACAATTCAGCATTGCACTTACTGTCGATTGCCACGGCATGCGAAAAGTGTGGTCGATGATAAGGGTAACAGCAGTAACAGCAACAGTAACAGCAAAAATAGTATTAGTATACTGTTATAAGATCAACAGCAACAGCAACGAGAGCATAGCGGCAATGCTTTTTCCGTTTCCGTCACAAAAAGACGTTTTCTGAATTTCAGATTTCGCGCTCAATTTTCAATTGTTTCGTTTCACCTTTTGCTTCCACCCATTTTTTGACACATTAATGGTTGATGGACGTTGGACGATGGAGATGGAGGAGCAGCAGCCGCAGTCAACAACGACTGTTGGTGACAATAAAGCCCAAACCGCTAACAAGATGGAGGCTTCTCGCAAACGATCCCGGTCCGAGGAGTCCAAAATGAGCGCGTTGTATGACCCAAACATGCTACCACCCGAACTCGCTGCCATTGACTTTACGAGCCGCATCGCTTGGGACAAGTTTCAGCCGTATTCCGACACCAAGGTACTCGTCGTTCCACTCGACGAGCCTCCAACGTTCACGGACAATTCACCAGCACTGTGTCACCATATTCACGCCGTTTCGGGTCGCGCACGAGCGTGTACCATTCACTTGCGCCCACAACCGGGCCAACAACAAAAGCCGACGCCACTTCCTACGCCTATTTTCATGCCAGTGGGAACCAAAGGCTGTCTTAAGGGACTATCCATGCAAGAGCTAACCAGCGATCCAGCGCTGGCGTGTCCCATTATTCTTGCCAACACGTATCACATGGCCATTCAGCCAGGAACCGAACTTGTCGAGGAAATGGGAGGACTTCATTCATTTCAAGGATTGGACAAGGTCGACAATGAGTATTCCTACAATCTTTTGACGGACTCGGGAGGCTTTCAGATGGTATCCTTGGTCAAGCTCTCCAATATTACCGAGGAGGGTGTCTCGTTTGAGAACCCATTCAAAAAGAACACTGCCGACCAAGCCAACGCCGACGAAAAGGTCGATATGCTCCTCCTCCGGCCCGAAGACTCGATTCGCCACCAGAATAATATTAGCGCCAACATCATCATGGCCTTGGACGATGTTATTTCGAGCGTTACCGTCGACGATGCGCGCTTTCAAATGGCCACGCTGCGTACCTTGCGCTGGTACGATCGATGTTACGAGGCCCACGCCAAGCCGGATACGCAAAACTTATTCCCCATTGTGCAAGGCGGCCTCGATACACAACTCGGAGGTCTCCGCGAACAGTGTCTGGCTGGATTTCGCCATCGCAACCAAGTGCTAGGGTATCAGATCCCTGGATACGCCATTGGTGGTCTGGCTGGAGGAGAAGAGAAGGATCAGTTTTGGAGGGTTGTGGATCAATGCTGTCGCGCCTTGCCAGACGACAAGCCGCGCTATCTCATGGGAGTTGGTTATCCGCTCGATCTTGTGGTCTGTACAGCGCTGGGTGTCGACATGTACGATTGTGTGTATCCGACGAGAACAGCGCGATTCGGTGTCGCGCTCGTGCCTGGGGCATCGCCAGGAACGTTGCGTCTCCGAGGCCACGAATATGCCGCGGACTCTTGTGTCATTCAGCCAGGCTGCGGCTGCCAAGCGTGTCGGACGGGAATATCTCGAGCGAGACTACAGACTTTGCTCAAGGTGGGAAATCCTCTCGCCGCAGAGCTCATCACGCAGCACAATATCGCTTATATGATGGCGTTGGTTCGAGGGATGCGACAGGCAGTTTTGGATGACCGCTACGCAGAGTATGCTTCTGAATTCATCAAAGAGCAGTTCCCTGGGACTGGCGAAGGTGCCGGCGATGTTCCCTCGTGGGTGTTGGATGCTCTGTCGGCTGCGGGCATTGACATACCCACAACTGCGACTTTGTCTCGGGGCTAGAATTTATTGTCGTTGCAATCTCTTTACTCATTCGGGCAGACGCTCGTGCACTGTGTTAAAGCTATGGCAAGCTGTACGATAAAAGAAGTGACTAGAGTTACGATATATTGTAGTAGATATCATACCGGTATGCATAGCTAGAGTGTACCTAGAATCATTCGTTGTCCCGGGTCCCGGGCTCATACCGATAATGGTGCCGGTATCCGTCCATACTGTACTATTACATCCATAGTCGTCCCACCGCCAACCGCCTTGCTCGTCTCCAAAAAATGGCGCATCACGACTATCGACGGACGATTCGACGGCCATGACGAGTTGCTGCCGTTCAACTTTAAATCATACTCGCGCAGCAGGATATTGTCAACTCCTACCCTTAGGATAGCTTCTTAGCGGAACGATACACGCATAAGAGCGACAGAATCGTAAGCTCAGGATGGGATCCAGTGGAATGAAGCCGGTTAAACTTGCGCTCACATTTTTGCTCGCCTTGGGAGCGATTGGCCCTTCAACATGCTGGAGCTCGCGATCCTTTTCGCTAGTACACAAGCAGGAGCCTTCGACCAGAACAAGTCGGCTGCATCAATCGACGCCTTCCATCGGATCCTTTACTGGTAGCCCGCTTAGAAAGAAGAAGCTCAAGACTTTTGTTCGTTATCTCGAAGTCGAATGCTGGAAACGCGCCGAGCTGCGAGAGCTTGAGCCCGCCTTGCAAGCCATCGCAGACGCATGCAAGCAGATTAATCGCATCGTACAGCGTGCCCAGACCGACGATCTATACGGTGTTGCAGTGGACGTGGATGGAAACCCGTTGGACGAAACCAACGTGCAAGGCGAGGTACAGCAAAAGTTGGACGTGATCTGCAATACCATCATGCTACGAGCCTTTTGCGGCAGTAGCAAGTCGATCCATTCGGTCGCTTCCGAGGAAGAGGATGAGCCTCGATGCTGTGCCGATGTCATGGTACGTCGATAGTCTATCCTATCCACCAACTTGCCGCCCTCGCAGGACCACCAGTATCGACCCATTTAACCACTCTCTCTCTCTCGCCATGACTTATTGCTCTATAGAACGACAATGCATTCGCGGTTGGAGACTATATCGCAGTATTTGATCCCATCGACGGTTCGAAAAACATCGATTCATCGCTTCCCGTTGGCAGTATCTTTGGTATTTACAAAACTCCCATTGGTCCCATTACCGACGCTTCCTTCTTGCAAGACGGGAACTCGCTTGTGGCTGCTGGATACTGTCTCTTCTCGTGAGTGAATATTGTGCTTGCAGCGATACTGTAGCGTTGATCTCCCGTCGATATATACCCATCTAACAAGCACTGTTCACTATACATCATTTCTTCAAGGGCGACGACGGTATTGGTGCTGACTCTAGGCTCCGGCGTTGACGGCTTTACACTGGATCCAGACCAAGGCAAGTTCCTGCACACACACAAGGACATTCGTATTCCATCAGCTGGACCAATCTACAGCTTTAATGAAGCCAATTACAGAGAGTTTGATGAGCCTATTCGCCAGTATCTTACGGCGCTGAAGATGGGCTCCAGCAGTGTCGGAATGAAGTGAGTTTCTCGTGCGCCTCGTTAGCAATTATTGATCGACAGAAACTTCTCTCATTGTGCGCTTGCTTCCCAATAGGTCAAACGCTCGATATGTTGGCGCCCTTGTAGCGGACGTCCACAACGTTCTAATAAACGGAGGTATTTACGGCTACCCATCAACCCACTCCCACACAAAAGGAAAGCTGCGCTTGCTATACGAGTCGGCACCCATGGCCATGATCATGGAGCAAGCCGGAGGTGCGGGGTCGACCGGCCACGGGCGTATTCTGGATGTCGTACCCACCGAAACTCATGAACGTGTGCCGACCTTTCTAGGCAGCATTGACAATGTATTCGAACTCGACCAATTCTATCAGTACTACGGTGGAACCGACGAAGACAAGACGGGCGACGAGTCGTGAAAGGTTCGATAGACTCCTACTAGATTCCTACTGGCTAACATTGCGAAACAACATATTGGAGTAGTATTCTAGAGTAGACTGGCACAAATCGAGTCTCATCATCTTTTGCGCGGCGCCTTCTTCTTTCCTTTCGATTTGTCCTTCTTTTTTAGATCGCTGTTACTGTCCGGGCTCTTCTCCACGCTCTTCTCCGTCGCTACAACCTCGTTTGCAGCGTCCTTCGCTGCCATCATGGCTTCGAACTCTTCCTGCTTGGCATCTTCTTCCACTGGGGTGGTTGCTTCTGGAATTTCGGCACGCGTCTCGAAGCGCTTTTGTAAAGCGTGTTCACCTGACAGATCCCATAGAGCTATCTGGTTGCCCGAGCCACCGGATCCAAGAAGCCACGGCAACGAAGGATAGAACGCCACCGAGTACAGTCTTCCAGAACACATGTCTTTACTACCGCACGAACGAGGCGGTACATTCAACGTAGGTGTATCATTCTGAGAGCAGGTATCCCATAGAGTCACAGTCTTATCGGTTGAGCACGTTGCCATCAAGCCCGGAACAATCGAATTGTACGAAAGGTCACTCACGCCACCAAACTCATTCGCAACAAAGGACCAGAGTGGCGTCGAAGTCTGAAACTTTCGAACGTCCCAGCAAGTAATCATTCCGTCTTCGCTGGCCACTGTTAAATATTCCGGATGGCAAGGATCCCATGCGAGTGCCTCGCAATCCGCCGGTATCTTGACAGATCGGACGCTCCCTCCACCGCTACGTGCATCCAGTAGCGCGACTGTCCTATCATATGACCCAGTCGCAAGCAGTGTACCTTCCGTTGGATGCCATTCAACCGACTGGACCTTGTCTTTATGATGACTGAAGGATCCTGCGTTGCATTTTCCATTCGCGTCAAACCCTGCTTGGGTAACGTCCCAAAGCTTGACGGTGCAATCGGCTGATCCACTTGCAATCACTTGGCGATGCACCTGGTTCCACGAAAGCGCCATAACAGCATCGGTATGGCTACCCGGCCGTAACACCCTAGCGTCAGGTCGTCGGGTGGTTTTGGCTGGCTTTTGCCCGGTAGCTTCGCTCATCATCTGCTGCCTCATGAGCTCGTCAGCCATTGTGGTATCTTCACCACCAAGAACGCAGGATGGCTCGAGCGCGTTCAAAACATCCAAGTTCCAGATTTCAATCCCCGGGCTGAAGGTACCAACAGCGCAAAAGTTGCCAACGCTTCCAGTGCTACTAACTTGTCCGTGGGCTAGACAAAGCGGATAGGAAGGCAAGGGGATATCATGGTGAATGTACAAGCCGCCTTTCTTTGTATTGTATACGTTCACCTCCAAGCTCGCAAAATCCTGAGATAAGGTAGTGTGAGGCAATTGTACCAGGCAAGCATCGATAAAATTTTCAAAGGACGTGGTAACTTACATCTTCCGTTTTGGCGACGAGAATAAGGGCATCGTTGTTCGTCAAACGAACGTCTTCGGCTTCGCTATCATCGTCTTCGCCTTCTCCCAAGTCGTTCAAATACATAGCACCATTGGTACTTATGTGAGAAAGACCCATGGCTTCCAGTCCTTCAAGGTCTAGCGGTGCAAACTCTCTCGTATCCGGTACATCGGCAAGATCGTCGTCGTCAATGTCGTCGCTTTCGTCTCCAGACATATGTTCACGACTGTTGACAGATTCGTCGGCGGCATCAACTTTCTCGTCATCGCTGCCAGACTCTTCATCATCCTTGTCTTCGTTCTCATCTTGCTCCTCCTCCTCTTCCGGCACCATATCGTCCGAGATCGGCACTGTCTTGTCTGCAAGTAGGTTTCCCAGAGCTACACCCTCGTCTTCGTCACTCGAGTATTCGTCCATACGGAGATCGGCAGGAAGGTTATTTTCAATAGGAGTCTCTAGTTTCTTGGCTGTATCCTTCTTCTGTCTCGACTTGTCGCTAATATTTCCCTGCTCTTGCATCAAACGTATGAGTTCCTGCTCGGTCGCGCTCATCTCGTAGCGTTTCGGCGTCGGATCGGCGACCCCGGCTGGGACCCATGCTATCGATGAGATCATTCTGCAAATGCACTAAAAGGGATGGCGAGCTAACAAGATATCCGAATAAATTTTAGA
>Ga0307978_1002628_pt1 | contig 12578 bp, 7 predicted proteins | sample OrgLakmetage1056_FD_203151 | JGI IMG/M metagenome (GOLD analysis project Ga0307978, IMG submission 203151) | Saline water microbial communities from Organic Lake, Antarctica - #1056 | ecosystem: Environmental > Aquatic > Non-marine Saline and Alkaline > Saline | place: Antarctica: Organic Lake...
TTCGTAAGGTGCTGAGTTTGTGAATTAACTAGTGTTTTCGCGCGATGAGTGGTATTTTTGAAAAGGACCAATTGGTCCTGGGTCCCCTGGGTCCTGCCGTCCCGAGGAGGCACTAGCATCTAGCATGCTCATGCTAGTAGCTAGCTACAAATAAAAATATCAACGCCGCCGCCGCGTATTGCTGTGAGATAGTGTGAGATCTTGTGAGATGAATTCTTTTCCCCGTTCTTTCCCATCTCTTTCGTTGTTCGATCTTTCACACGAATCCTTTTTGTCCGTTGCAATCTGTCCCACCAGGTCCCACCACGTTTTCAAAAGATTCTTCATCTTGACACCAAAGTTGTCAATGGTGGATGTTGGTTCGTATGTTGAAAGTGAGATCTACGGTGACACCTCATCTATCTACTGATGCCTCCTCTAATTTTAAAAAGCGTTGGTTTTGGATCTTTCGGTTGAAGCTTGAAAGGAGAAAGCCCCAACGGCCAACGGAAGCTCGATCATTGATCTACAACTCATAATTTCTTACTTCACAAACTTTCCAGTACTAAAAACAATTTAAAAATGAAACTTTCTGCATTTACTCTCCTTGCTGTTGTTGGATCCGCTGCTGCCAACAAACCTTCCTTGACTGTAAGTTTGTTTTAACTCACTATTTACAAATTACTAGCTGTCATGTCATTGCCATGACACAATGTTGTCAAAGGAGAGCTGGAGATGAACCTATCTCCTTCTATTTGGACAGTATTTGAAACGGACAAGATGATGATTCAGCGATTTTCGAATGCCAATTTAGATTCGTTTTCTTTCAAAATGCTATTTCGAATCTTGTTCACTTTCATTCGTATTCACCGTGAACAATGCACATTCAATCCAATTCAATCCGCATTATAACGCATGGCCATCAATCTAACCATCAATCCAATTCAATTGCGAACTTTAGATTAATGTACAGGACGGAAATTTCTCTGATCTTGGAGGACTTGACCCTACTCTCTCTTGGTCTGCAACCACCTCCTCTGGAGATGTAGACATTGAGTACGGTATTGAAGCATCTGCTCGCCCCACTTCCGATATTGCATCCCTTCCCAAGAATATCTGGGGTAAGGCTTCCACCAATCTTAACGGATGGGGAGTATCCGCTCGTGCTCAGTTCGAAGGAACTGATTTCACCCAGGCTGCCGTTGAAATTGAAGCATCCAATGATGAACTTGATATTGACATCAATCTTGAGGCCAGTGCTGGAGATGGATTCGCTGTCAAGACTGTTTCCGCTGTCAAGGGAATTGATTCTGATGGAGCTCGTATTACCGTCAACCCTCGTTACAACATTGAGACCGAAGAGTCTGATGTTGTCATCAACTACAACAAGGACGGAACTGAGATTGCCATCACTGCTTCCCAAGACGCTCAATCTGTTACTTTCTCCCGTCAGCTCGATGATGAGAATAGAGTTGCTCCTACCTTGAACAGTAACGGAGACGTCTCTCTTGCATGGGAGCGTTCTCTTGGAGATGATAATAGCATCACCACCACCGTTACACCCGACGAGGCAATCGATCTTGAGTGGAAGGATGCTGACTGGACCGCAAGCATCAACTTGCCTCTTGATGGAACTGATATTACAGGAACCAATGTCAGCATCAAGAGAGAAGTTAGCTTCTAAAGAGGTCTGGACATATCTGGACAGTAACTGGTGTTGGATTCAAACTACAAAACTTGTTTGTACTTGATGTAACTTTATGCTTTATATTGGGATTTGCCAACAGACAAAACAACGAACAACTCGTTCCAAAATCAAGCATTAGTGTAACTACATAATAAAAAACAATTACCATTGGCAAATACAAAATCAATTGGTTCCGTAATCATCTATGCATATGATCTTCTGTATCATCGGGATTGTTAGGCAAGGGTCATAATTCCATCCTTATCCAATGAACTACACGAAGACAGGTCGCTGCTAGCTAGGACGACCGAATGAATCTCCCAAATGGAAAACAGGAGAAGATCACTTTGTAAAGATTCACTATTTGGCTAAGCCCTGATCCCTAATGATGAAGGAAAAACTTCTTTCTCTTTTTTATCATTTTGTTGTGGCCGTGTGTGTGTTGTGGCGGACAACGAAGAAAGAGGAGGATTGATTTTTCGCACAGAAACTTCCAAACAAAAAGACTAAAATAACAAAATGAAAACGCATTCCCGGATGGACTAATATGTATTTTGGATATTTCGTCTCACTTTTCCCCTCTCATTCCTTTACTTCAACTTCAAATTCACTTGCCATTTTACTTCCTTTATTTTTGGAGGAACAGATAAAAGACCATCATCCATTATTTTATATTCAGCATTTGTGCTGCATTCTTTATTTTGAAATGCTGAATCATCCTTGAAAGATGTCCATTCCATTTCAAAAGATGATCATCAATATGAATGGAACATCTGAGGTTAACCTCAATTATGATACTGTAAACACATGCCGATCTTTTGAAAGTAAGTGAAGTTGGGATTGAATATGATCTATCATTTGAACGCGAAACAGCACACGAAGAGAAGGAGCAAGATGCTGTACATTAATGTGGAAGCTTGCTATTTATAGGTTCCTCGGTTTTTTCTTTTGATTCGTTTATGCTGCTATTAGATAGTAACATACGCATGGGCTTATTGCAAGCCTCCAAAGTCCAAATATGACAGTTGCATCATGCATCGCTTTGTCGACGGTACCGAAACAGTTCCACTATCTGTATGTTTCAAAATGGTTTTATCAGATCAGCAATCTCTGTGTGTCTTACAAGGATACTATTGCAAACGTCAAAAGGCTGATTAGCCCTCTGATGAAAACTGCATGTCGTACAGTAAGTAGTAACAATACAACAGTAGTATACATATACAACAATATTTATATATTGATGTACATATGATTCATGAAAAGTAATGTTTACAATAGAGAATTTGTCTCGCTGTAAGAATCTCCCTTTTCCCAACCATAATCATTCCTAGCATCTTGAATTGCTTCATCGACATTCCAATCTGATATTTCCAAATACGCGACAGCTTCTTTTGTTTCAAATACCATCATCCCAGTATCTTCATCCCTCTTTTTTCTAAAGGCCTTGAGAAAAGTTTGAACCTGTTGCAGTTTCTTTTGCTCAGGCGTTAAAATTTGTGGTTGCTTCTTTTTCCCACAGTGATCATGCGGAATAATGAGAGTTGAGGGAGCAAGGGCTAGATTGGATCCAGAGAACTTGTTAAACTTTCGGAGTTCTGTCGGAGTGATGCTGTACCTGAGACATATTCCTTGGAAAGTGTCTGTAGATAGCACAGAATGAGAAATGGGATCATGTTCTTCTTTCGAATAGTCATCTGTCTTGACAATGGTTGCTTCATAAATGTCAATGTCAGCTTCACTGCGACCACCATCTTTGTGAACTTTTTTGTCTTGATCCATGGGCTCTGCAACTGGGATTGCAACCGCGACATTGACGCCGTCTGTTTGATGTTCTAGATCAACCACTGACCATTCTCTAGTTTGTGGATCACGACACCATGCTTTGTCCTTGGGTAGAGAAATTGGTTCTTGTAGGTCCTTATAGTTTGCAGTTTTGGGGACGCGGAGCTGCTGACGTTTCCAGGGATAAAGACCTCCTTCTGACATTATGATTGATCCGTGTTTGAATTTCTTACGAGCGTCAAGTACACCGGTAGATTGATTGTAATGATGTGTGATAATATTATGTGCGATGATAGGTGTGACTGCTGATGCCGTCCTCGATGATGGATGATGGATGATGGATGATGGAAGAACAAAAGAACAACCAAAAAAGAATAAAAGAACAAAAGAAGGTGAACGTCTGACAGAAAAGAGAAGTCCAACCTGAATAATAGTAGTAACTGGCGCGCGTGAAAAACTCAATTTTAAATTACTTCCCTTCTTCTTGCTAGCATATGCAATAACTGTGGAATGAAAAAACTGTGGAATCCCCCTAGCTTGCGTGATACAATGTCCCAAATGAACATGGTAACAATCTACCTACCCAACAAATGGTTTTATTATCCACGTAGAACATGACTATTTGGGAGTGGAATTCCACAGTTTTTGCATATGCTAGCTTGCACAAGAAACAAGAATCATCATCAATGATCGCTGAATGATTAATAATAATTATGAATACACACACAAGTTTAAAAATCTGTCAACGACCAGGAAAGAAATTATACGCAAGTGCTGTTTCACGTCCTTATTCGTATTATACCTATTGAGAGAAGTCCTTCATTGACGTTATAAAACGGTTATTATGATGTACAGGCTATGAGGTAGCATTCGTAGCGGGCGCGATGATCGATGATTGAGATGATTCCCATTGCACAATTCCAGCAGCAACAACAGCGACAGCAACAGCAACAGCAACATTTCATAATACGATGGTATACATCATGTCCCTTGCAAGGCATTAATTAGCATTCATAGTTCCTATCCTTCCTATTCCAAGAAATTGACTTCATCAGATTTGGCATCCAGGAATCCAGGCGCACCATGACTACGATCAACAACAGCAACAGTAATAGCAACAGCAATGATAAGAAATCTCAAATTGTATCGAGTCTTTTATTAAAAGCTTCCTCGCTGAAACAAGAGGGTAACAATCATTTCTCCGAGCAACAGGATTATGCTGCTGCCCATGATAGTTACAGTCACGCCATCAGAATTATCCAACAGATTCTCGTGTACTTTACAAGTAATAATAATAATAATAATAATGCTGACGATGATATCAAGACGCTTCCTCGACGTCAAGGAGCTGCTAGTAACATTTCTTCCATTCAGGAGATGTCCCATCGTCAAGAAGCAATACAACTCTACATCAATCTGATTGGTAATAATTCCCTGGTGCTGTACAAACTAGCCAGATATTCGGAGACTATCAAGAACTGTAATTGCATCATTCAAGATTCAACCATCAGTCGCAATCCTACAGCAGTAGTAGTCCATGACGGGGATAATAGCGATGACTTGCATCTCAATCTCTCCCCAGCTGCTAATGATTCAAATTATGATCTCACCAAAATATATTATAGAAGAGGACTGGCAAGAGAGGCTCTGAGACAATATCATTCAGCCAAGAATGATATCCAAACATGTATAGAACTCGGCAACATCAATGGTGGCAATAGCAGCAGCAGCAATGGCGCTATTAATAGCAACGGCAACAGCAACAGCAATATTAACATCAATAAGAACATCAACAGCAACAACAATAGCAGCAGCAACAGCAACCGCAACAAGGCACAGCAAGATGCTAAAAGGGTCTTGATGCGTATTCAAGCTAGAATTAATACACAGCAACGTAAACAGCGCATTCAATCAAGCTCAAAATCCATGCATAGATGCCCTCCACCTGATCAACAGAGGGAAATCATTTTGGCTTTGTTATTACAATCGAATAATACAAGAACAGGTGAATCATTCTTTATTGTTGATTTCAAATGGTGGACGCGATGGTGTCATTATGTCGACTTTGTATCCTTGCCCAAGCATATTTTGGATTCTTTGATATACACTATTCCTAAAAAGGATGAGAAGAATAGAGGAACCAAAATGGACATTGACGGAAATGATGATTCACCCAGTGATGACGATGATGACAATGACAATGACGATAGTTCTTCCAGCGAAGAGGAGAGCGACGATGATTTCTATTGCCAAGGATTCGGAGAACTTCCTGGGGTAATCAACAATTCAAAATTGATCCTCTTTCCTCTTTTCGATAATAATGACCAGGATGATCGTTCCAATGCGGTAGATTTATTGCAGCAGGAATGGAGTTGGAGGATTAGGCAAGTTACACATACTCCTACTACCAACGCAATAGCGTCCAATCATATTGTGCTCAAGCCGCAATTAGTCAGAGGGTATCACTTTGAAATCTTACCGAGAGAAGTGTATTCAACCTTGAAATTATGGTATGGTGAATCGTCACCTTCGATTGTCAAGAGGGCCATGCTCTTGGACACGAATCAACAGGCTAATGCAAAGATTTCCTCTGCATCTACCACGAATGTACAGATTAATTCCCAGATATCCGTCGTTCTATACGACAATGATAATCCGATAGGAATTAATACAGACAGCAAACGGCAAGAATTGTATCAGAAGTATGATCCAAACAGCGGCAGAGTGGGATTGAACAATCTCGGCAATACATGTTTCATGAATTCCGCACTGCAATGCTTATCGCATGCAACACCCCTATCGCGATATTTTCTCACCAACCAATACAAGGCGGATATCAACACAACCAATCCCATTGGAACGGGGGGTAAACTTGCTGCAGCATACGAAACTATGATTCGAGCATTGTGGATGTCAAAAAAGAGACAAACTAGCGTTTCACCACGAGCACTCAAAAGAGCTATTGCACTCTTTGCACCTAGATTCGCAGGAACATCGCAACAGGATTCACAAGAATTTCTAGCATTTTTATTGGACGGATTGCACGAAGATCTCAATCGCGTTAGGAATCCACCCTACATTGAAAAAGCTGATGTCACGCATGAGCATGATTTGAATGTTGCAGCTGTAGAAGCATGGGATGCGCATCGAAAGAGGAATCAAAGTATTGTCATGGATACGTTCTATGGACAATTCAAGAGTACATGCGTTTGTCCGAATTGTAAAAAGATTTCTGTCTCATTCGATGTCTTCAATCATGTCAGTTTGGAGATACCACAATTGAGTAGTTTGGGCAAAAGGATCGTTCCAATCATTTTGTTTCGAGCGAGTTTGCCATCGAAGCCACCGATGCGGTATGGAATCTCGGTGCCAAAGCATGCGACTATGGGTGATATCAAGTTGCAACTATCAAGTTTGTCGCAGATACCCGCTTCGGGGTTGGCAATTTGTGATATTTATCAATCTAGTCTTTATGAAATCATACGTGATGGCAAGAATATATCGGCTCTCAACAATGATGATGTGATTGTGGCCTACGAGATTGACCCTTATACATCATCTGTTATGCATACTATTGCGGGACATGTCATCATTGGTGGAAATACAGGAAAGACATCTATTGGATACCCTCTCTTTACTTCGTTTAGCATCAATCTTTCCTGTCGCCAGGTCATTCAGCATTTTCAGAGTCGGCTGGCATATCTTGCACCAGAAGGTGCCGCTTTTCAAGTGTCGTTAACGGATAGTAGTGGGCATCCAAATCAAGCGTTCGTCGATCCTTTGTCAGATTCCCTTTCAGCCATTGTGCCGGATTCAGATGCAGCATTCACTTCATTTTTGAAAGAGGATTGCTCCGAATCATTTATCTTTGTCGCACTTAATTGGAGTTTCAAGGAGCCCATTGCGAATACAAACTTTTGTACTTTCTTGGATCACCCTTCTCTCAACGAAGCCATAGCAAAACACAGATTAGCTCCCAATAGATTACTGACCCTTGATCAATGTCTTGATAACTTCACACATCCTGAAAGATTGGACGAAGACAACAAATGGTTTTGTTCCACATGCAAAAATCATGTGAGAGCAGAGAAGACAATGACGCTTTGGAGGTTACCAAATATTCTAGTCATTCATTTGAAAAGGTTCGAGTTTAGGAATGCTTTGCGTCGAGAAAAATTAGATACTCATGTGGATTTTCCATTAGAGGGACTTGACATGAACAAATATTGCGCTTTGTCGTCAACCATTTCTAAAGATGGTGAAGATTTTGTGATGGATGATGTCCCCGCCATTTACGACTTATTTGGAGTAGTGAATCATTACGGCAGGATGGGATTCGGTCACTACACTGCTGTAGCTAGACGTTGGAATGAATACATTATGGAAGATGACTGGAAGCTTTTTGACGATTCTTGTGTGAGTGATAATGTGACGAATGCCGATGTCGTCTCAAATGCAGGATATTTGCTCTTTTACCGCAGGCGAGAGTTTGCATAAGTAGATACGCACTAGCACTAGAGTTCAAACTATCAAAATAATGTACTCTTTGCACATCCCTTTATTTGTCTTCTCATCATGCCTTCTGGAGTGTTGTAAAGAACGTCTATTGAATTCAAATTCCCACCTATCTGTGAAAAGTAGTCCTCATCCCAAGCTTATATATTTTAAATTATTCAACTCTCATGTGAAATGATGTTTAGTTTACATTCATAATATTTGGCAGATGCATCCTTTTCAATGCTAATCAACATTATTTGGTACCTACAATAAGACGTGCTCAGGAGCTTACCTACAATAAGACGTGCTCAGGAGCTGCCTACCACGACCGCCTATCGTGCTGCCTGCCGGAGATGATCATGAAGTAGCATTGAAATGCTTGTCTTTCATATCATGCGGAACATTTCCTCTTTGATTTGTCTCAATACCCATGATTCTAGCCTTGACTATATGGACGGGGTTTTCGAGGACAAAATGTTCATCTTCTGGAAGAGAGTATATCAACGGAAGAGAGCGCATCATCTCAATAGTCTTCTGACCTTCGACAATTTCACCAAAACAAGGATCGACTGCATTGTCAAATAGCTCATCACCTTTTGACCTAGGACCATGATTTTCAGTATTATCAATCATATTGATGTAGAAGTTTGGGCCATAATCAGCAAAGCCCACAGTCCATTGCTTGTGAGGGTACTGATCATTGTATTCTTGAAAGTGTACAGTGCTCAGCCCAATTTCATCAAATTCGTTCATTTTGTCCTCATAACTTTTTCCAGTTGTCACAGGATAGGCTCCAGCCTGAATCACGTGAGGGGCGTTGAAGGCGAACGCACAGTCATCCCAGAGTTCATGAGATACTTGTTCAAGGAACAAATGAACAGAGTGAGGCATTTTGGCAAGAGGTGCAAGCTCAATCACAAATGCATGATTATTTGTGAAGCCAGGAAGGCCTGGAAGCTCAACAGTGAACTCGACCCGATGAGGCCCTGGTCCGAATTTTTCATATGAATCACGGTATGAGTCTCTCTGGATCTTGTCTACTAAAGCCTTCACCTTTCTGGACATGAAGGCCTGTCTGTTTCTCAACAATGGCAGTTCTGAGTTGAATTGTTTGTTCTCACGTGCGATAACGTCTGTGCTCTTTTCCAGCGATTCTGTATTTATGCTTCGTAAATGTAGATCTTGTTTCTTCAGATCTTCGACATAGTGAAAAAGTGCATCATTTGCTTCTTCGAGCTCCTTCATTGTACTTCTATGCTGCTCAAGGTCTGCATCCATCGAAGAGATGGAGGACTGGAGAATATCAACTTGGGAACCACTTTGGTTGATGATAGAATTGATGTTTTGTTGGACAGAGGAGGTGTGGTATATCGAGAAGATGGCGATGAGGAAGACAATGGCAGTGACGAAAGGAATGTAAGGCAACAATCTAGCAGTTTTTCCACAATCAATATCCATGGGTAGCACTGGTCTATACTTGCTAGAATTTGTTCGCTCCAAGTGCCTTCGAGGAACAGAATCAATCTCCCAGGGTGTTGTTTCACCAGGTTCCCCCGTTCTATACTTGTTAGAAGTCTTTCGCTCCAAGTATGATCCTCTTCGACGGACAAGATCAATTTCACTGGGTGATCCAATAGCAGGCATTGTCCTCTCCAAGTATGATCCTCTTCGACGGACAGGATCAATTTCACTGGGTGATCCAATAGCAGGCATTGTCCTCTCCAAGTATGATCCTCTTCGACGTACAGGATCCATTTCACTGGGCGAGCCAACATCAGGCACTGTCCTTTCCAAGCATGATCGCCTTCGACGAACAGGATCAATTTCACCGGGTGATCCTAAGGCAGGCACTGTCCTCTCCACGTAGGATCGCCTTCGATTAGCTGGCGAAGAAGAGGTTGGCATCAAGGAGGTTGTTGTCGTTCTCATTGTTGGGGGAGCCTCACGCCTGCTTAGTTGAGGTCTTGATGGGGATATTGTTTTTGAGAAATCATTTTCTTCTTTCTCGCAAAGAACCTCATGAAAAAAGTCTTGCTTATTAGCTCGGTTGCGATGACCCGACATATTTGTTATCATCTTGTGTCTGTTTCAGATGACACTTAGTTGATATGAGATAGTTGATAGTTGATGGTTGATAGGTGATGGTTGATTTGAGATAGTGGAGATAGTTGATAGCTGTTGATAGTCTCCTCCTGGGTTGTGATCATTCTTTGTGTTCCTTACTATTGTTCATAGTTTAGTTCATAGGTAGGTACTTAGGTAGGTAGATAGTTTAGTACCTACCTATAGAGATGGTTCTTAATTATTAATTATTGGTCCTCCTCCTTCCGTCACGGTTTACGGTAAATAGCACCATAGCACGACTGGTACTTATCATAACAGAAAACAGAACTCTAACTCAACAGAAGGCAAATGGCACCATCCCTTCTCCCTTCTCTTGCAATTACATTTTAAACATTATTGCGTTAAATGTATGATACTACGATACTAATACACACCAGCACCATCGCACAAAACACATCGCACATCGCACATCGCACATAACACATAACACATCACGCACAATACGTACTAACCACAATTGAAAAGATGCCCTTCCTTCGATGCCTCGCCATATTTCTTGCATTTGTCCCAACATTAGAAGGTTTCACTCTATTGTCTCCAAGCAACGTCAGAAGTATTTCACTGTCTCCTCTGTCTTGCATCTGCATCAATTGTTCTCGGGTAACTAGCTGCAAAGCCTACCATTTTGTAGAATCCAAGCACTTGCAGCCGCATGTGAACCCTTCACCGGAATTCACCCCCCAAGATGGCAGTCCCACAATTCACGTTAATATCAGGACGTCGCGCAGCAATGAAGAGATGGGAAGGATATGGGCAGAACACGTTGAGCAGACAGAGATTGCGGAAACGAAAGATGATTCTACAGACGACGTCAATAATGGAAAGTTGTTCGGCCAAAACAAATATGACCTAACTGTCAAGACATCCTACGAATATGATGTTGTAAAGTGTCAAGACTATGATGAAGATATGGGCATTTGGGTGCGCAATATGCCAGAGGAAATTAGAAAGGCCAATCCTGACTTTGTTCCTAGCTAGCTGTGACCTGTGAAGCGACTACAAGTACCAGAACTGCGGTACCTTTCAGCTACTGTAGCTAGCTAGTTAGCAGTACCATGCTCTCCAGTAGTATAGTGAGCTAGTTTCTAAATCCCATCACGCACTAATATCATTGTGAATGTCAAGGCATTGGTGAATGCGAATGCCACATACCTACACATACCATTATTTGGAACTAGGGGTTGAAATGCCTAATTCCAACACTCCAGATGATATCGTGCGAGCTACAACCTCTAGGTATAGCCAGCGATGATAGACTAGGCAATTTTAATGGGAGAACATCTTATCACAAGATGATATCTTCCCTTTTCGTGTCTTTTTCTACGGCACCCTCGCTACCATTGCTGAATTCATATCATCCCATGTGGATAATATCTGATGACACTTCCATGTTGCATCTAATCTAGTTTACGATTTTATTAGATGTATTATTGCTTTATTCAGCCCTTGAAAGGCAAACGGCAGCAGCTCTATCCCTATCACCACTTTTCATTTCATCAATTGAGTTACCATATGCACGAATAGTTTTTGCATAGTCATCTTTCGTTACAAGACCATTCTTGTATCCCTCCTGAACCGCCTTCATAGATAAATCATAGCCGTCATTGGCTGAAATCATCCGGTGTTTATACGCACGATCCATGTTGCCTGCATTGACCTTCTCATCCCACCCAAGATTGTGCCTTGCGTGAACATTCCCAGCCATAGCACCAAGTTGTCCATGATGTATTGCTTTTCTTGTATCTTTTTCTACGATAACCCCGTCGTGATAACGAAGACTAAGAATCAAATGTGCATGATGGTTTTCTAGTTTTGCTGATTTATGAAAAAGCTCCAATGCCTTAGCATGGTCTTGTCGCAAACCCAACATCCCAAATTGATTATAACTCCCTAGATTAAGCATCGCCATTGCATCATTGGCTTCCACGCGTTTCTTCATTCTTTCAATCTCCTCCTCATTTGATGAAGGTGCTTCAGTTCGACAGAAGACACACTTTCCTTTTTCTGTATCTGCTGCAGCAACCGAGTGTGCATGGACGCAACCAAGACACAGGATTTTACCGCAGCATGACTGGTACATGTTTTGATCTAAATCGATTGGAAGTCGTAGATAGCAGATAGGGCAATCTTCATTTGGCGGAGGCTGCTTGAACAATTTCTCATCAAACAATTCAGCAACCCTTTTTTTACATGCCTTCTTGTGGACTGACCAATGCGCAACCTGACACGTTCTATTGCAGTATTTCACAAGATTGCATGCAGTGCAAGCCTTGAGGCTACCGCCGCCATCATCGCTATCACCGCACGCAGCGCACTGGTGTTTACTGTCGTCTGCATCTTTCGTGGTGATGGTGCTCATGATTTATTATTGTAGGTGATATTATTGTTATTATTGCGGGTGTTGTTTGATCTCCGATCTCTCATCATTGATTTCCTATTTCCGAGGCCATGCCACATTCTCAACAAAATAAATGACAAAAAGAAAGAAGGTTCAAGAATTCTTGGAATC